>Ga0153995_1000009_pt1 | contig 50292 bp, 44 predicted proteins | sample TSNC079MetaG_FD_104678 | JGI IMG/M metagenome (GOLD analysis project Ga0153995, IMG submission 104678) | Attine ant fungus gardens microbial communities from North Carolina, USA - TSNC079 MetaG | ecosystem: Host-associated > Fungi > Mycelium > Unclassified | place: USA: North Carolina, Lumber... | reverse complement strand
TGGCCGAGCCACTGGCCGAGCCACTGGCCGAGCCACTGGCCGAGCCACTGGCCGAGCCACTGGCCGAGCCACTGGCCGAGCCACTGGCCGAGCCACTGGCCGAGCCACTGGCCGAGCCACTGGAACCGTGGTCACACTTCGCGTCGGTGATTACGACCGTCACTTCGATCTTTGCGTCGGGCGCAGTTCCATTGGTTGCGGTAACGGTGAAGGTATATGAACCCGCCGCAGTTGGGGTGCCTGAGAGAACCCCGTCAGGAGACAACACTAATCCGGGCGGCAATCCTCCGGCTGTGACCGTTGTGGTAGGCGATTCGGTGGTGATGAAAGTAAACGAATACGGTTGGTCGACCTGACCGTCCGGAGGCGTTCCGGAAATCGAGGGTGCGATTCCCCTTCTGATGACCGAGACCGTATGACTGCTCGAATTGGCGACATAGACGTACCGCCCGTCCGGGGTAATCGCTACCCCATATGGATTCGAGCCGACTGGGATGGACTCGGTAACAGTATTGGTCGCGATGTCGATCACCGATACTAATGCGCCGACGGGGCTGGTGACGTACGCGTACCGCCCGTCCGGGGTGATTGCCACCCCGGACGGATTGACTCCGCCGACGGTTACTGTGGCGGACACGGCATTGGTCGCGGTGTCGATCACTGACACCAGGTTGCTTGCGACAGATCTGGTGACGTATACGAATCGACTGTCGGGGGTGATTGCCACCCCGAACGGGCCACCGGCAATCGGAGTGGTTGCGGTGACTGTGTTGGTGGCTGTATCAATCACCGAGACCGAGTTGCCGGATGAATTGGTGACATATACGTACTGTCCGTCCGGGGTGATTGCCACCTGGCTCGGAGCATCGCCGACCGGGACAGTGGCGTTGATCGTGTTGGTGGCAGTTGAAATCACGGCCACTCGATCATTACCTTGAATGGCAACGTAGGCGAAGGCGCCGTTGGGGGTGATGGCGATTCCGGCCGGATTGTTACCACCGGCCGGAATGGTGGTAACAACGGTATTGTTGGTGATATCGATCACCGAAACCGAGTTGCCGCCCGCAGCAGCGGTGGCGTTGGTGACGTAGGCGCGCGTACCATCTGGCGTGATCGCTATCCCATAGGGACCGGGGCCGACGGGGATGGTCGCCACGACTGTGTTGGTTGCGTTGCTGATCACCGAAACCGCATTGCTTTGACGGGTGACGACATAGGTGAAGGCACCGTCGGGGGTGATCGCCACCGCGAACGGGGTCTGATTGACGGGAACGGTGGCGATCACCGTATCTGCGTTCGCGGGCGTAGCAAACATAGAAAAAATTGCTAGAAGTCCGACAACGATTCCGCCGAAAGTTACTGCAACTTTCGAGCTTCGAACGCGGGGGTATTCTCGGTATTCTTCCTCAGTGATGGCTGCCATGAAATTCCTTACCATATAGAATAGATTGTCCATATAGGGGGTCCAGTGGATGTGACGAAAGTATCACAGCGCGGAACTGTATCATCAGCGATTTCCCAAGGCTGCGACACCGAGGATCGAAAGCTCTTCAGACCTGAGTTCGTTAGCCTCCGGAAATCTGCGCACTCCCCGGGTGGCGCACGGTCATCGCCTCGACTATGACGGCTGGATGACGGTGATGGGAGATGACATCAAACTCATCACCGCCCGCCGCGAATCATTTCACAACCGCCGGTGAGACCACTCTCGCCGGTGATGTGATCGCGATGGCACGATGGCAGGGCCTACGAGTTGTGGCCCGATTCTGGACTGCCTTAGGACGATCCGAGCAAGGGGTATGGACCTGTACAGTCCTGACCTGGCCAGCCACGGGATTCCACGGGACACATCTACGACAGATCGCCCCTGATCCTGCTGAATTGTTCTGGGAGCACTGGCTTGATCCGAACCTCACCGACAAAGGTGACGTGCAGGCCATGATCAATTCCGTTCCGGAGCCGCACCTCGAGCCCTACGAAATTGGGGTTGCTGTGAATGCTTCGTGGAACCACGATCCGCGCGTGCTCGAACCAAGTCAGGCGCTGACGTCCTGGGCTACCGCGCTTGGCGAGTGGTCAGGATTCCCGCAGCGTCACCCGGGCGAGCATCTCCTCCATCTGCGGCCACCCGAGAGCGAGGTTCGCTCCATTCATCTGGACCCGTGTGTTCCACTCCGGAGCGAAGGCATCGAACATGATCCGAGCAGTAGGAGCGAGTACCTCGCGCTCGACGGCGACAACGGTGTCGGCATCCTCAACCCAGCTCCCCGTCGACGGGAATCAGTTCGCCGAGTACCGACCGGATCTCGTCACGAGGGGCCGTATACCCAGGACTTACAGCTGGGAGGGGCGTTTGACCGACGTTCGGCTGGATGCCGCGGCCGCCGAGCTGGCACGAACCTTGACACACCACTGAAGCGAACATACATTCATCAGCAGTGAATGAAGGTTCATTCGATCGTTCACGTTCATAGTCCGCATGCACCCCGCCCCCGTTGCCGGCGGTGCCCCAGCAAGGAGTCGACATGGATCTGGCGCTGACGGAGGAGCAGCAGAGCTTCCGGCAACTCGCCCGTGAGTTCCTCGACAAGGAAGTGGTCCCGCACCGTGCCGCGTGGGACCGCGCCGAATCGGTGGATATCTCGATCGTGCCCAAGCTCGCCGAGATCGGGTTCTTCGGGTTGACCATTCCCGAGGAGTACGGCGGCATGGGCGGTGACTACATCACCTACTGCATCGGCATGGAGGAACTCGGACGTGCCGACTCGGCGGTGCGTGGCATCGTGTCCGTGTCGATGGGCCTGGTGGGCAAGGTGATTCTCTCCCACGGCACCGAGGAGCAGAAGCACGAGTGGCTGCCTCGCATCGCGTCAGGTCAGGCGCTCGCCTGCTTCGGCCTCACCGAACCCGACAACGGTTCCGACCCGGGCAATCTCAAGACCCGCGCGGTGCGCGAGGGCGACCATTATGTGATCAACGGGTCGAAGATCTTCATCACCAACGGCACCTGGGCGAACCTGTGCCTGGTCTTCGCCCGCACCGGCGGTCCCGGTCCGAAGGGGGTGTCCGCGTTCCTGGTTCCGGCCGACACCCAGGGCTTCGAGTCCCGCGAGATCCACGGCAAGCTCGGCCTGCGCGGCCAGGCCACCGCGGAGCTGTACTTCACCGATATGCGGGTGCCGGCCGGCGCGATGCTCGGCGAAGAGGGTGAAGGGTTCTCGATCGCCATGCATTCGCTGGACAAGGGCCGGGTCTCGGTCGGTGCGGGCTGCGTCGGCATCATCGAGGGCTGCCTCGAGGCCTCGGTGGACTACGCGCGGAACCGCAAGCAGTTCGACCGTCCGATCGCCTCGTATCAGTTGATCCAGGACATGATCGCGGACATGTCCGTCGACGCCGACGCCGGCCGGTTGCTGACGTGGCGGGCCGCCGATCTCATCGAGCGGGGTGAGCCGTTCGGTACCGCCGCGTCCAAGGCGAAGTACTTCTGCAGCGAGGCCGCGGTGCGGGCCGCCAACAACGCGATCCAGCTGTTCGGCGGCTACGGCTACGTCGACGAGTACCCGGTGGCCAAGTACATGCGCGATGCCCGGGTGATGACGCTGTACGAGGGCACCAGCCAGATCCAGAAGCTGCTGATCGGCCGCGCCGAGACCGGGATCAGCGCGTTTCTCTGATTCCGCGAACCGACGGATGCGGCGCACGGGCCCGGTATCACCTCGATACCGGGCCCGTGCGCGTGCGCGATCAGGTCCAGTCGTAGAAACCGCGGCCGGTCTTGCGGCCGAGTTCGCCGCGGGCCACCTTCTCGCGCAGCAGCTGTGGTGGCGCGAAACGCTCGCCCAGCGTGCCGTGCAGGTACTCCGCGACGGCCAACCGGATGTCGAGGCCCACGAGATCGGTCGAGCGCAGCGGGCCCATCGGATGCTTGTATCCCAATTCCATGGCCCGGTCGATCGATTCGGCGTCGGCCACGCCCTCCTCGAGCATCCGGATCGCCTCCAGCCCGAGTAGTACGCCGAGGCGGCTGGTGGCGAAGCCCGGCGAATCGCGGACCACCACGGGTGTCTTGCCGAGCATCTCGACCCAGGCCGCGACCTCGTGCACCAACACCTCGGCGGTGGTTTCGCCGCGCACGATTTCCACCAGCGAAGACGCCGGCACCGGGTTGAAGAAGTGCATGCCCAGGAACCGGGACGGGTCTGTGAGGGCGGCGCCCAGGTCCGTCGGCGACAGCGAGCTGGTGTTGGTGGCGATCACCGCGTCGTCGGGCACGACGCGCTCGGCGTCGGCGAGCACGCGTTTTTTCAGGTCGGGATCCTCGGGTACCGCCTCGACGAGCAGCCGGGTGTCACCGGGCAGTTCGGTCACCGAGGCGACGAACGCTACCCGGCCGGCCACCACCTCGCGCGGATCGGTGAGCTTGCCGCGCTCGGCCGCGCGGGAGAGGCTGTCCGTCAACCGCTTTCGTGCGGCCTCGAGGTCGCCGGTCTCGGACACGGTCACGGCCGCGCCGAGCGCGGCGAAGGTGTGGGCGATGCCGATGCCCATGCGGCCGCCGCCGATCACGGCAACACGGTCGGGAATCTCTGTCATCTGTTGGTCCTCTTCTCCAGGAATCGGGTCATGCGTTCATGTTTGTCCGCGGTCTCGTACAGCACCGCCTGCGTCAGATCGTCGACGAGGGGATGCGCCCCGGGATGGTCGATACCGCTCTTGGTCAGCCGCACCGCCAGCGGCGCCCACCGGGTGATCCGGTCGACGAGCCGGTGCGCCGCGGCCAGCAGGTCGCCGGGCTCGACCACGTCGAGCAGCAGACCGTGCCCCAGCGCGGCCTGTGCGTCGAGGGTGCGTCCGCCGAGCAGCACCTGTTTGGCCACCGACACCCCGACGAGTTCGCGCAGCCGGTAGGTCGCTCCCGCGGCGGCGATGATGCCCAGTCCCGGTTCCGGATTGCCGAACACGGCGCGGGTGGTGGCGATGCGCAGGTCGCATGCGTAGGCCAGTTCGGCGCCACCGCCGAGCGCGTAGCCGTCGACGGCGGCGACGGTGGGCATCGGCAGCGCCGCGATGCGGTCGAGGACGCCGCGGGTGGGAGCCGACAGCGCCTCGGCGACCCGCCGCTCGCGCAGCTCGCCGATGTCCGCGCCGCCAGCGAACACCCCGTCTGTGCCGGTAACGACGAGGGTGCGGGGCGAGGTCTCGAGCGCGGCGCACACCTCGTGGAGTTCGGCGACCATGCGGGTGTTGATGGCGTTGCGCGCCTCGGGCCGGTACAGGGCGACCACGATGCGGTCGGCGCGGTCGTCGATGCGCAGTGTGGAGTAGTCGTTCACAGCGCCTCCACCGCCAGCGACACGCCCTGGCCGACGCCGACGCAGAGGGTGGCCAGGCCGCGGGTGGCGCCGCCGCGTTCCATCCGGCCCAGCAGCGTGAGGAGGATGCGCGATCCGGAGGAGCCGAGCGGGTGCCCCAGCGCGATGGCGCCGCCGTCCGCGTTGACCAGGCCCGGGTCCAGGTCGAGTTCGCGGATGACGGCGAGCGACTGGGCTGCGAAGGCCTCGTTGAGTTCGATCGCGCCGATGCCGTCGAGGGTCCAGCCGATGCGGGCGAGGAGCTTGCGGGTGGCCGGGACCGGGCCGAGGCCCATGATGTGCGGAGACAGTGCTGCCGAGGCGCTGCCGACGATCCGGGCCCGCGGGATCAGTCCGTGCCGGGACACCGCGTCGCTTCCGACGAGCACCAGCGCGGACGCGCCGTCGGACAGGGACGACGACGAGCCGGCGGTGACGATGCCGCCGTCCCGGAACACCGGCTTTAGGCGGGCGAGCGTGTCCGCGTCGGTGCCGCGGCGCGGGCCCTCGTCGACGGCGACGACACCCTCGCGCACCGGCACCGGGACGATTTCCTTCTCGAACCGGCCGTCGTCGATGGCGGCGAGGGCGCGGCGGTGGCTGCGGACGGCGAACGCGTCACTGTCCTCGCGGGTGATGCCGTGCAGGGCCGCGACCTCCTCGGCGGTCTCACCCATCGACAGGGTGGTGTCCTTCTCGAACCGCGGGTTGGTCAGACGCCACCCGATGGCGGTGTCGAAGACGGCGCCGGGCTTGGCCCACGGAGTGCCGGGCTTGCTCATCACCCACGGCGCCCGGGTCATCGACTCGACCCCGCCGGCGACGACGACGTCGGCCTCCCCGGACCGGATGGCCTGGGCGCCGGAGGCGACCGCGGTGAGCCCGCTCGCGCACAGGCGGTTGACGGTGTAGCCGGGGACGCTGTGCGGCAGTCCGGCGAGCAGTACCGCCATGCGGGCGACGTTGCGGTTGTCCTCGCCGGCCTGATTGGTGGCGCCGAGGATCACCTCGTCGATCGCCTCGGCCGGGACACCGCTCCGGGCGACGGCCTCCCCGACGACCAGCGCGGCCAGATCGTCGGGCCGCACCGTGGCGAGCGCGCCGCCGTAGCGGCCCTGCGGTGTGCGGACTCCGTCGACGACGTAAACCTCGTTCATCGGTGTTCTCCCTTTCGAAACCGGGCCGGGTGACCCTTGACACCATCCCGTGGTGAATATACGTTCATAATTAGTGAAGCACAGTTCATAACTTATGAACAGAGTCTCATTTGCTGCCGTTCACCTGCGCTGACGAGGAGTCCTCATGACCGTCTTCGAAGACATCACCTACGAGATCCACGGCCCCGCCGCGATCATCACGATCGACCGCCCGCACCGCTACAACGCCTTCCGTGGCCAGACGGTCGAGGAGCTGATCAAGGCGTTCCGCGCCGCCTGGGCGGACAGCCGGGTCTCCGCGATCATCCTCACCGGCGCCGGCGAGAAGGCGTTCTGCACCGGCGGCGACGTCAAGCAGCGCGCCGAGACCGGCGATTACGGCCCCACCGAGAGCGGGATGTTCGAGATCGGCTACCTGCACAAGTTGATTCGGGACATCCCGAAGCCGGTCATCGCCGCGGTCAACGGCGTTGCCGTGGGCGGCGGCCACGTGCTACACGTGCTGTGCGACCTCACCATCGCCTCGGAGAACGCCAAGTTCGGTCAGGCCGGCCCGAAGGTCGGCTCGTTCGACGCCGGCTTCGGTTCGGCGTTCCTCGCCCGCGTCGTCGGTGAGAAACGCGCCCGCGAGATCTGGTACCTGTGCCGCCAGTACGACGCCGCCACCGCCGAGCGTTGGGGCCTGGTGAACTGGGTGGTGCCGCAGGACAAGCTGCTCGACGAGGCCAAGGCGGTCGCCGCCGAGATCGCCGCGAAGAGCCCCACCGCGATCAAGTTCCTCAAGCAGTCGTTCAATGCGGACACCGACCACCAGGCCGGCCTGAGCAACCTCGCGATGTCGGCGCTCGACCTGTTCGGCAAGTCCGACGAGGGCCTCGAGGGTGCGAAGGCGTTCGCCGAGAAGCGCCCCGCCGACTTCGCCAAGTTCGTCAAGGCCTGATCCCTTCCTACTTCGGATCCTGAGAGGACCACCTATGAGCAACATTGCACTGGTCACCGGCGCCGGCTCCGGCATCGGCAAGGCCATCGCGCTGGCCTTCGCCGCGCAGGGCGACCGCGTCATCGCCGCCGACCTCGACCTCGCCGCCGCCGAGGCCACCGCCAAGGAGCACTCCGAGCTCATCACCGCGCTGGCGGTCGACGTCGCCGACCGCACCCAGGTCGACGAGCTGCGTAAGCGCACCCACGCCGAGGTCGGCGTGCCGAACGTGCTGGTCAACGCCGCTGGGTGGGACCGCACCGACCAGTTCCTCAACGCCACAACCGAATTCGCCGAAAAGGTCGTCGCGATCAACTACCTCGGCCCGGTGCACGTGTGCAGCGCCTTCCTGCCCGGCATCATCGACGCCGGCGACGGCGGCCGCGTGATCAACCTCGCATCCGACGCCGGCCGCGTCGGCAGCTCCGGCGAGTCGATCTACGCCGGCGCGAAGGGCGGGGTCATCGCCCTGACCAAGTCCCTCGCCCGCGAGATGGCGCGGCACGGCATCAACGTGAACTGCGTGTGCCCCGGGCCGACCGACACCCCGCTGTTCCAGGCCCAGGACGACAAGCTCAAGGCCGCCCTGATCAAGGCCATTCCGTTCCGCCGTCTCGCGCGGCCCGACGAGGTCGCCGCACCGGTCCTGTTCTTCGCATCCGAGTCCGCGTCGTTCATCACCGGACAGGTGATCAGCGTCAGCGGCGGACTCACCATGGCTGGCTGACGCCGACACACCCACGAGGACGACACCATGAGCGCGGCTTACAACTCCCGGGCATACCGCGAGTACTTCGAGAACGACTTCACGTATCTCAACGGATTTCGTCGCAACACCACCCGGTACGCGAACCGTGTGGCGGTGACCGATCCCGAGACCGGGCGGCAGTGGACGTACGCCGAGCTGGGCGAGCGGGTCGACCGCATCGCGACGGGTCTCGCCGACGCCGGCGTCCGCGGCGGCGATGTCGTCGCCTACCAACTGTTCAACGGGATCGAGTTCGCCGAGCTGTATCTCGCGACGCAGGCCGTCGGCGCGGTGGGATCGCCGGTGAACTTCCGACTCGCCGCGGGCGAGACCGCGTTCGTCCTCGACACCAACACTCCGAAGGTATTCGTGTACGACACCGACCTCACCCCGACGGTGCAGGACGCGCTCGACCGTGCAGCGCACACGCCCGCGATGGTGGTGACCGTCGGAGAGGGCGAACCGGTCTCTGCCCCCGCGGCCACGGTGATCAGCTACCGGCACCTGGCAGCCGAGCGCGTGGCCCTGCCGCCCCTGCACCGCACGGTATGGGACGAGACCACCCGCCTCTACACCTCCGGCACCACGGGTATGCCGAAGGGGGTGCCGCTCAACAGCATGATCGAGGTCTTCAGCGCGCACGACGTGATCATGCATTTCCCGCTCACCCCCGAGGACAAGACGCTGAACATGACCCCGTGGTTCCATCGCGGCGGTCTCTACTCCGCCGGTCCCAATCCGGCGTTCTACGTCGGTGGGCAGGTCGTGCCGCTGCGCGCGTTCGATCCGGAGCGGGTCCTCGATCTCGTGGAGGAACACGGGTTGACCTTCCTCATCGGTGCGCCCACCAACCTGGCGATGCTCGCGTCCGCGCAGGAGCAGCGTCCCCGCGACCTATCGACGCTGCGCGGTCTCGTGACGATGGGCGCCCCGCTCGAGAAGGAGGCGGCACTGCGCTACCAGAAGGTGCTCAATCCGCGGATCTTCAACGGTTACGGCAGCACCGAGGGGTTCTGGAACACCTTCCTGCGGCCGGGCGATCTGCCCGAGCACGCCGGAACGGCGGGGCGCGCGTGCACCGACGACGACGTGCGGGTGGTGCAGGTCTATCCGGATCGTCTCGCTGATGCCGACGATGTCGTGGCCCGTGACGGTACGGAGGTCGGGGAGGTGATCGTCCGGTCTCCCAAGTGCGCCAATGCGTACTTCGATTCGCCGGCCCAGGAAAAGGCGAAGTTCCGGGGCGGCTGGCTGCACATCGGCGATCTCGCGACATGGGATGCCGATGAGTTCGTCACGATCGTCGGCCGCAAGGACGACATGCTGATCTCCGGCGGCGAGAACGTGCACCCGGTCCAGGTCGAGGAGGCGCTCAACGCCCACCCCGCCGTGGAGGACTCGCTCGTCGTGGGTGTTCCCGACGAACGCTGGGGACGGATCGTGGTGGCCTACATCGTGACCGACGGCACTGCCCTGTCCGCCGACCGCCTCGACGAGCACTGCCGCTCCCAGCCGATGCTGTCGTCGTTCAAGCGGCCCCGCGCCTACCGTTTCGTCGACTCCCTGCCGGTCTCGGCCACCGGCAAGAAACTCCACTACAAGGCCACCGCGACGGCCGCGGACGAGTTCGCCGCCGGCCTGTTCACCACTCCCACCACCTCGAGGATGACCCGATGAGCACCACCACCCTCCCGAAATTCGACGCCCTCGACCCGCTGGGCATCGACTCGCTGTACTCGGACGACGAGATCGCCGTGCGCGAGAGCGTGCGCGGCTTCTGCGCCGAGCACATCACCCCGTACGTCGCGGACTGGTTCGAGGCCGGTGACCTGCCGGTGGTCCGCGAACTCGCCAAGGAGTTCGGCAAGCTCGGAGTGCTAGGCATGTACCTCGACGGCTACGGGTGCGGCGGCTCGTCCGCCGTGCACTACGGCCTGGCGTGCCTCGAACTCGAAGCCGCCGACTCCGGCATCCGCTCGCTGGTCTCGGTGCAGGGATCTCTCGCGATGTTTTCCATCTGGAACAACGGCTCCGGGGAGCAGAAGCAGCGGTGGCTGCCCGGCATGGCGGCCGGCGAGATCATCGGCTGCTTCGGCCTCACCGAACCCGACGTCGGCTCGGATCCGGCGGCGATGAAGACCCGCGCCCGCCGGGACGGATCCGACTGGGTTCTCGACGGCCGCAAGATGTGGATCACCAACGGCTCGATCGCCGACATCGCGGTGGTGTGGGCGAACACCGACGAGGGCGTCCGCGGATTCATCGTCCCCACCGACACCCCCGGCTTCAGCGCGAACACCATCAAGCACAAGCTGTCCCTGCGTGCCTCGGTCACCAGCGAACTCGTCCTCGACGCCGTCCGCCTGCCCGCCGATGCCCTGCTGCCCGAGGCCAGGGGCGTCAAGGCGCCGCTGCAGAGCCTGTCCGAGGCCCGCTACGGCATCATCTGGGGCGCGATGGGGGCAGCCCGCTCCGCCTGGGAAGCCGCCCGGACCTACTCGATGCAGCGCACCCAGTTCGGCCGCCCGATCGGCGGCTTCCAGCTCACCCAGGCCAAGCTCACCGACATGGCCGTCGAACTGCACAAGGGCCAGTTGCTGTCACTGCACCTCGGCCGCCTCAAGGACACCGTCGGGTTGCGGCCCGAGCAGGTGAGCTTCGGCAAGCTCAACAACACCCGCGAGGCCATCGAGATCTGCCGCACCGCCCGAACCATCCTCGGCGGCAACGGCATCTCCCTCGAATACCCCGTCATCCGGCACATGGTCAACCTCGAGTCGGTCCTCACCTACGAGGGCACCCCCGAGATGCACCAGCTGGTGCTCGGCCAGGCCTTCACCGGCGAAAACGCCTTCCACTGACAGGAGCGTGTACGAGATGAACGCACGATTTGTCCACGACCCCGAACACCTCCAGTTCCGCGACGTCGTCCGCGACTTCGTCCGGGACAAGGTCACCCCGGTGCACGAGGACTGGGAACGGGCGAGATGTCTCGACCGGTCCCTGTTCACCGAGGCCGGCAAACTCGGCCTGCTCGGCTTCCCCGTCCCGGAGCAGTACGGCGGCCCCGGCGTCGACGACTTCCGCTACCACGCCATCGTGATCGACGAGGTCAACCGCCCCGGCAACGCCGCCGCCGGCATCGCCTTCTCGCTGCAGAACGACGTGGTGTTGCCGTATCTGGTGGAAATGACGACCGCCGAGCAGAAGGCCCGCTGGCTGCCCGGCGTCGTCACCGGCGAGACCGTCCTCGGTATCGCGATGACCGAACCCGGCACCGGCAGCGACCTGACCGGCATCCGCACGTCCGCAATCCGCGACGGCGACCACTACGTGGTCAACGGCGCCAAGACGTTCATCTCCAACGGCCAGAACGGTGACCTGTTCGTCGTCGCCACCCGCACCTCCGACGACCCGCACAAGGGCCTGACCCTGCTCGTCGTCGACGCCGACACACCCGGCTTCTCCCGCGGACGCAACCTGGACAAGATCGGCCTGCACGCACAGGACACCAGCGAGCTGACCTTCACCGACATGCGCGTGCCGGTGGCGAACCGGCTCGGCGAGGAGGGGCAGGGCTTCTACCAGCTGGTGCACAACCTCCCGCAGGAACGGCTCTCGCTCGCGGTCGGTGCCGTTGCCGCCGCAGAAGGTGTCTTCGCGCAGACCCTCGCCTACGTCAAGGAACGCAAGGCGTTCGGCAAGCCCGTCTCGGGGTTCCAGAACACCCAGTTCGTTCTCGCCGAGCTCGCCACCGAACTCGACATCGCCCGCACCTTCCTCGAGGACTGCATCGCCGAGCATGTGGACGGCAAGCTCACCGCTGCCCGCGCGGCAAGGCTGAAGTGGTGGGCCACCGAATTGCAGCTGCGGGTCGCCGACCGGTGTCTGCAACTGCACGGCGGCTACGGTTACATGCGTGAATACCCGGTGGCGCGGGCGTTCGTCGACGCCCGTATCCAAACCATCTACGGCGGCACCACCGAGATCATGAAGACTATTGTCGCCAAAGATCTCTAACAACTGTCCCGAGCGACGAGAGGACGACCATGGCCGCCGATCCCACTGCGATGTCCGTCGACGAGGCCGTCCGGGCGGTGCGGGCGGACTCCCGACGCCGACAGATCCTCAAGGCTGCAGCGAAGGTAATGCAGCACACGGGTTTCCACCAGATGTCCATGCAGGCGTTGGCTGAGGAGGCGGATGTCAGCGTGGGTCTGCTCTACAACTATTTCGGTAATAAGGAGGAAATCCTCCGTGCCACCATCACTGCCATCCTTGATGCGTTCCGCGACCAGCTCGAGCCGGCGATGGCGGAGGTCGGTGATGACCCCGTCGAGCGCTTGGCCGCCGGCATCCGCCGGTTCATCGAGATCGTGGACGAGAATCTCGACGCGGTCGCCCTCACCTACCGGGAGAGCCGCACACTCGACTCGGCCGGCCGGGAGACGCTCAAGCGGCTCGAAATCGCCACCTCCGCCCCGCTGCGCGCGGTGCTGACCGAGGGCATCGAAGCCGGCGTGATGAGCCCGGTCGACGTCGACCTGATCGTCTTCGATCTGGTCCTACTCGCCCACGGATGGTCACTCAAACACTGGCACTTCGGCCACATCTACACCCTCGACGAGTACATCCGGTTGCAGACCCGCTTCGTCCTCAACACCGTCCTGCCGCAGGACAACCACGCCCACTACCGACACCTGCTGGAGAGCACATGAGTGTCCGCACCGAACGCGACGACGACCTCGGGATCATCATCCTCGACCGTCCCCCGGCCAACGCCTTCGACGAGGCGCAGACGCAGGCACTGGCCGGCGCCATCACGACGCTCGGTGAGGACCCCGCGGTACGGGCAGTCCTGATCCGCAGTGCCCAGCGGATCTTCTGCGCAGGTGCGGATATCACAATGATGGGTTCCTGGAACAACACACCCGACCGGGGGGCGCGACTGCGGCGCTTCACTGCGGGCCTCCAGGACGTCTTCGCCCGCATCGAGACGCTGCCGAAACCCACGGTGGCTGCCCTCGCTGGCGCCGCCACTGGCGGGGGCCTCGAACTCGCGCTCGCATGCGATTTCCGTATCGTGGGTGCCTCGGTAAAACTCGGACTCCCCGAGGTGGGCATCGGACTCCTGCCCGGCGCGGGGGGTACGCAACGCCTCACTCGACTGGCAGGCCCGTCCGTGGCGAACCGGATGGTGCTCGGCGCCGAACTCGTCACTGGCGACGAGGCTCAGAACCTCGGCATCGTGCAGTGGGCGACTTACGGCGACGTCGACGCTGAGGCACGTGTTCTGGCCGAACATCTCGCGAAGTTGCCACCGACCGCGTATGCCGCTGCCAAACGCTGCATCGCCGCAGCCCGGGGCGAGGAGGGGTTCACCCGAGAGCTCGATGAAATCAGCCGGCTTATCGAGACACCCGATGCGGAACGCCTGTTAGAGGGATTTCTCACCCGATCTCGCTGACACCTCCGATGAAACCGAGCCACAATTCGTTGCGTAAGTCTGTCTTCGCGGAGTGACTGTCAAATCCGAAGAAGGACCGAGCTTCGACCTCATTCACCTGGCACTGTTATGCCTGAGATGTGGTTTGCTGTAGTCCGCAGGTCCTCAGAGTTCGTTCTCGGCGACCTTCGATCGAACGGCAATGAGGTGCCGTGCGCCGGCCATGTGATCTGGAAGAGGTGCCGCCAGACTGACGACCGAGTGGATGGGGGTACGAGCCCTGGCAGAACCATCGGAAGCGGTGAGTCTGGTTTGTATCTCGTCGTAACTGATACTCGACGAACATCAATAAGTGTTTCCGTGCCGGACTGGTGTGCGAGACCCTGGCACACCAGTACGACGGTGAGCGAAAGGAGCCACTGTCACCCGTCCCATCCCGTCTGGCAGACATGGTTTCGGTCGGTTCGCTGCCCTGGTGGGCCGCGCCGCGTGCCGCGAGACGAACCTGGCGGTGTTCTTCTCCCCGGATACCGAAACGCGGTCACGCTCGGACCGGGCGAGGGACGCGGGAGATTTGGGGTCGACTGACCGAACTCGACCACGCCATGAGGCACAGTGCCGCAAAATGGCCAAGCGAGGCCGCACGGCCTGGCGACTCGGACGCGACCTCAAAACGCTGACTGTGATTCTCATGGCTGGCGACGTGAAAATCGGAGCGCTCTCCGGGCTCAACAAGCGCATCAGATTACCCTGCCCACCGAAGGTTGATGTCAGCCAATGACATCTAGTCGATTGGCCATGCTCCGTCCGGTCAACATCTAACCAATTTGTGTCCGCTATTGACAATAGCTATCTTTCTGCTACCTTTGTGTATGCGCATGGCGGATTGGCTGGGCGTAATCCGCCGAGTTATCCAACCTAGGGAGCGGCCGCTCGGGCGATCATGAAAAGACGAAGGCTAGCAGGTGCGTCACATCGGATCAGATGACGCCCCATACGGCCAAGCGTTGCGTCGCGTGCGTTCTGAAGGCACGCTGCGGTGGTGGCTGCCGATGCGAGCGCCGCGTGCGTCTCCAGCCCTGGACTCACAAGCCGGAACCGCAAGTGCAGCCCGGACGAGCCCGAAACGATCCGACAACCAGCGTCGCCAACTGGCTCCAAACCCGCCGGAATCGGGGTGCTGATCCAGCGCGGGCAGCGTATGTCTCGGGAACACCACTCTCTGGTAGCGCAAGCTTAAAAGTCAGGGCAATGCTCATTGTTCACGCAGCGAAGGATCTTTTTGGGTCTCGCCCTGGAAGCGCGGGGGTAGGTCTTTCTGGACAACCGAGCCCGATGGTGCACATCACTACAGATACGCCAACCGTTGAGAGCATGGAGAATTAATGAACCAGATTAATGCCACGTCCGAGGACTCACTACCATTCAGGGCACGGCAACCCGGATACCGCCATTGGAATCTACTGTGGCTGGCGGGGATTGCTTGTCTTGTATCGTCACTAGTGTTGGGCTACTTTGCTTTTCGGCAATCCGGGCAGCTAACGAGCGCACCGCTGCCGGCAGCACCCTTTGGACCCACTAAACCTCCCGATGGAACTGTGTTTTCGCCGCCAACTGAACTCGGACCGGATACCGTCGCAATACCAGAGCTGGGTATCCTGGCTACGATCGAAAGTACAGGATTTTCGTCATCGCGGAGAATGATTCTTCCTGAACCGGCAAAGGTATCGCACCTTGATAACAACGTTAATTTTGGCGGTGATGCCGGTACCAACCTTGTTGCAGGACACGTCGACGACGGTGGCGGGAAACACGGTGCGTTCTGGCCCTTGCACACGATCCGTCCTGGAACGCCAATCTATGTCACCGATCAAAGGGGTAATCTCTGGACCTATGTCACGACTGCGTTGGAAATTGTCCGAAAGAATGAATTGCCCGAAAATATATTCTCTTCCGGGGGATCGCCGCGTCTGATACTCGTCACTTGTGGTGGAACAACAATTCCCGACGCCACATTCTCGTCCGGATTCACCTATGAAGACAATGTTATGGTCACCGCGATCCCCGTTACTACGTCGAGTCCAGGGGGCGTCCATGAAAAATAAGAATACACATATGTGCTAAAAGCGTCGGTGAGACCGAAACCTACCGTTAGGTTACGTGTCGATAAGTACTTGCCGTGTCGAGTATCGAATTCAGCATTTTCTGGGTTTCAGAGCGGCGAGGGACTAAGATTACAATATCTTGTTCTGAATTTGACTCTAAGTATTTATTTTCATTCGGCGAAAAAGCTCGACTTAACAAAGACATTCCTTGGTCGAGGAGCTTCGGTAAATCAATATTTTCATCACTATTCCACACTACTGTAATAGATCGAATCAATGATACGGTTGACACCGCGAACATCCGCTGTACGACGTGGTCGAAGGAATCGCCGGGGATTTGGGATCTAAGGTAGCTTTCAATCGCATTTTCATAATCTGTGTCGCCGATTCGAGACATATCCATTAATTGCCGATCGGAATATATCAGCTTGTATCGAATCTTGTCCTGGGGTTCAAGGATTGTGGTGGAGAGACTTTTTACGACATCGAGAACAGAATCGAAGGGGGTGCTTGATGGCTTCCGGTTATCCAGGGCCTGTGTGAGCGAGTCAACGAGACGGTGGTGGTGTGCAAACAGTGTTGCCTCTTTCGAACTGAAGTATCGAAAAAATGTTCTTTCCGAAACTCCTGCTAAATTGGTAATTTCTTCGATCGTTGTTTCTGCCACGCCATTTTTTTCAAAAAGTTTGATAGCTGCATCCGCGACTTTCTGTCGTCGTGCGAAGCTTCCGTGGTCTGATTTGTCGTTCAGGGTATGAGGCATGAAGTGATTCTACAGTAACGAACCGTATGTTCGAATTCGAGATTACTTGCGCTATTAACATATTCAAACAATATTGATGTCGATTACACCCGCATTGGATTTTATTATGGGTCGGTTTCACCGCAAATAAATTGGATATTACGTCTTCGAAAGGTGTTACGTGCAGATGGCGAAGAAAGCGTTCAAGGACCGTCTAAATCTTCTCATCAATAGTTCAAATAAAAAGATCACTAATAAGATGTTGTCTCAGTATCTGAATGAGCGCGGAGTGGCTGTGTCGGTGCCATACTTATCGCAGCTACGCAGCGGTGCTCGAAATAATCCATCTGAAACGCTAATTTATGCACTCGCCGATATATTCGATGTATCCTTCGAAGCATTCTTTACCCCAATAGATCAAGACGATTATAAAAATAAATCTCGTCGCAATGATCTGCAAAAGATCAACGGGCTCCATAATCAAAAATTGCGTCAGCTTCTCGTAACCACGATAGGGCTTTCACGTGAGGCGAATGATTCTCTGTTTATTGCTGCGACCGGGCTTCGGGAATTGAATGGTCTTCCGCGTATCAGACCGGATGTGTAGAAACGCTTTATGTGTCGGTCGCGCCGAACCCTCCACCCGAGTGTGCGAAGGACCGGCCAGCCAATGGGGCGATGCCTGAACCAGAATCATCCACCCACTGAAACAACCTAGCCGGTTCGAAAGTTCCGGGTGGGGATCGTGGAAAGCGCACCAATGTGCCGTCGTCGAAGCCAGTCTGCGAGACTCTCTTGGATATGCCAGACAGAATCAAACGGCATACGTGAAATTGCCTTCTGGTAGCCGCGACTAAACTCGACCTGCATTGGCAAAACCAGCCACTTGCAAGTTGCTGTAAATTCGACCCGAGTTGGCTCGCACAATTGGTTGTTTCCCATGATGCAGAGGTCCCGACACAACACTATATATAGCAGGTATTTACTATCCGAATAGCCTTGGTCTGCCATATCTAGGGTAGAGGGCTCCCGTTTTGTTGAGAAAGTGTCTCGGTGTGGAACGTTCCGACAGTGTCGACGAGTGATATTCCACAATGCGGATCAGCGTAATGGTAAGGGTAAGTGCGCACGTTGCCAGAGGATGTGGCGCACGGATATATCCAGTGGAAACGCACTACTATACAGGATCCCTGTTATGGGAAGTTCAAATATTTTAGTTTATGAGATATGATTGATGCTTACCCATGGGGAAGCTATGAATACGAAAACAATGGTCAAATGCGCACCGATGACGATGACTTCGATTGCATACAAGATATCGTAAATCATATTTCGCACAATCCTCCGAATCCATAGCCTGGATACCCCGATTGCAGACTCACAAACCACTTAACGCGAATTACTTGGCGTTGGCATTTTGCCAAAAAAATAGCCCGCAGGACCCTTCCGCAGAATAGACCGGGCAGGGGAGGCCTCGACTCTGTGTGATTATTACCATAGCTAGTGCATATTCTTGACAATTGATGCGCTCGGAGTTATCCTGAGAATATTGTAAGGTATTTAGCTGACATTTACTATTTCGGCACAGGCGCGCCAAAGGTGCTGGAGTAGTTCCAGCATTTTTTCGAGCGGGACGCGTTCCAGGGAACTGCCAGGCCCAGTCAACTTATCCAGAATTAGGCGATTTGCGGATTCAATATGTATCGATGCATTATTCTCGCGGGAGCGTTCGAGATGAAACTTCTCCCTCAACAGAGGGAGTCAGTCAATCGGATCATATGGTGGTTCGATGAGAAAGAAGGAAGAACAATGGGATCACTCGACAGCGCTTCGCTCGGAACCTCGTCGCTCGAAGGGGTTGACCTAGCGCAAATCTCCGACATCCTGAAGATTGGCATTACCGCTGTCAGTCTCATCACGGCAATTAGTTCGTTGAGCTAGCCAGGAATTAAGTGCGGGCTGGTTGTGATCTTCCGATCGCAACCAGCCCGCACTCAATTACATCCTGCTGTGTATCGTACCGTTGTCAGTCGGTGGGGTGTTTGTGTCCGATGACTGACAACGGGCATTGCTCTGAGTTTGTGGAGTCCTGAGAAGGTTCAGCTTCCATAGCTGGTGGAGCCACTCGATGATCCGGTGATCCCGCAGAAGAAGCTGAAGAGATCGCTCGAACCAGATGTGCTTGCGGACTCGCTGCCGAACGCACCGCCGCTACCACTATTACTTCCACTGCTCGCACTGCCGCTGTCGCTCGAACCCGTATCGCAGCCCGGCGGCGTTACGGAGGTGACGGTGAGCGTCGCTGCGGTCGTGGTCGCCGTGCCGCCCGGGTTGGTGAACACCGCACGGTATTGAGTGCCACTCTGTGCCAGCGTGGTGTCAGGGACGGTCAGCGTATTGCTCGTAGCGCCGGGGATATCGGTGAATGTCGTTCCACCGTCCGTGCTTTGCTGCCATTGCACAGTCTGTGGAGTCTCGGATGTCGCATCGGCAGTGAACGTCGCGGTGTCACCTTCGGCAACGGTGACATCGGATGGATTGGTGACTATCACGGGCGTATCGACTTCGAGACCGATCTTGGTCACGGTTCCTGTTGTCAGGCTGGTCACGAAGGTCAGGTGCCGTGTCGGATCTGTCGCGGTGTAGTACGCGGTCGGCGCTGGGAGAGTCTGTGCCACTGTACCCGTGGCCGCATCAAGGATGGCGACTCGTCCGCCGGATTCGAAGGGAACTGTCATGAAGGAAGTTCCGTTGGTGCGGTCTTGAGACTGGAAGTACGTGCTGTTGAGCGGGATCGATCCGATTTGACTGTTGCTTGCGAGGCTGAAGATCGCCGCGGGCACAGCACCTTGTTGACTGATGAATGCATTCGGTTGACTGATGAATGCATTCGAGTTGTCACTCGAGAGTGCCACCTGGTGAGCGAAGGTGAATATCCTGTCCACGTCGTGGTGACGAGGCCGGTGGTCGGGTCGACGAGCCAGACATTGCTGTCGGAACCGGCAACGTACAGCGGTGATCCGCTCGGATGCACCGTGATGGTTTCGGTTCTCGCCGGCATCGGGATATTAGGCTGGGCGGTGAGCGCGAGTGGACTCGTGGCATCGAAGACGCTTAAGAAGTTCGAGCTGTAATTGGCCACATAGACACGCTTGTTGACCGGGTTGTAGGTCACTCCCACCGGCGAATCGCCCGTAGGAAGGGTAGAAACGACGGAGAGTGTGACGGGGTCGATCACCGCCAAGTATCCCTGCATTGCGTTCCCGACGTATTCGCTGACGTAGATCGATCCGCTCGTTGGCTCCACCGCGATGTTGTACGGCTGATTCGGCACCGGAATGATTGCGACCTGATCCAGCGTGGCTTCGTCGAGGACTACAACTTGATTGGCGAAGCGCTGCGCGACGTAGACCAAACCACGAGAGGAGTCCACCGCCACTCCTGCCCCGGCCGTTCCACCGGGGAGTGTGGTGGAATCTTTCACGATGTACGTCGGAGGCGCCGCATTCGCGGGCGCTGTCACTGCGGCGATACCTAGCACCATCAAACCGACCACGAGAGCGGCACTTAACAATCTCCTCCCTGCGGATCGGCAGGTGGCCGAGCCCGCCGGAGTCGACGGGCGCGCGACCCGGTGCGCCACATGAGCCAAGCGATTCACTCGACCTGGGATGGATATCGGACTGATGCATGGAGGTACCCCTTTCTTTCAGTGAGATCACAACGGGATAAACGACGAGCATGGTGAGACGGAACTTGTCAAGGCGTCTGAGTCCAATGAGTGTTAAGCCGCTGTGGTTTCGGAGTCCTCTGCAGACTTGGATTCAGTGGGTGGTCGGTTGATCCAGATGCTGTCGGGTAGGTCGAGGATCTTCGGCGCGGCTGTGGTGCCGAAACGGTGAGGGTGTTGCTCGCGAGCTGCAGCGAGGACACTTCTGCGGTAAGCGGCCTTGCCTGCCGCGAGTCCGAAGTGAACATCGGCGGGAGTATGCAGACCGATGCCGGTGTGCCGATGCTCGTGGTTGTACCAGTTGGTGAAGCTGTCCATGAATTCCCTTGCTGCAAATAGTGATCCGAAGCGATCAGGAAACTCCGGCCCATACTTCAATGTCTTGAACAACGACTCAGAGAATGGGTTATCGTTCGATACCCGCGGACGTGAGTGTGAGCGTGTCACTTCGAGATCCGCGAGGAGCGTCGCGACGGTCTTGCTGGTCATCGATGTTCCGCGGTCGGCGTGGACCACGTTCGGAATGCCATGCACCGCGAAGATCTGTTCCATCAATTCTCTTGCCAGTAAACCGGATTCGTGCGTGTGAACATGGATACCGACGATGTAGCGCGAGTAAATGTCGATCATCACGTACGCATCGAAGTACTGACCTTTCACCGGGCCGGCGAGCTTGGTGATATCCCACGAATACACCTGCCTGGCCGCAGTCGCGACCAGTTCCGGACACACCTTCGCCGGGTGCCGCGCGAGTCGTCTACGCTCGACAACCTGCGCATTCTCACGCAGGACTCGATACATCGTGGACACCGAACACAGATACGTCCCCTCATCGAGGAGTTGAGCGAATATCTCCAGCGGCGCCTGGTCGACGAACCTCTCGCAGTTGAGCACATCGAGGACGCGGCGGCGTTCGAGGTCGCTGAGTTTGTTTGCCGGTGCGCAGTGGACTACCGCCGGCGGTGTGGGCAATCGTGCTGCGGTGCGGCGTCTGGTGGCGGTCGAGCGGACGAGACCGGTCAGCGCGCTCGCAGCCCGGGTCCCGACACCGGCAGCGGTGAGTTCGGACCAGGCAGCGGTCATCATTTGTTGTTCGTCTCGCCCGAATCCGCTCCCTCGGAGAGACTTTCCAAGAGAGCGTGTGCTTTCCCACGATGTCCAGAGCGGCTTCGGTGGTGGTCAGTCGCTTGTTCGCCCGGGCAAGTTCGCGGGTCAGTCTCGCGATTTCGGCTTGTTCGGAGGTCAGTTTGCCGACCTTTTCGCCAGGTTTCTTGCCTTGGAATACTCCGGCGTCGCGTTGCTTGCGCCATTCGCTGATCAGCGACGAGTACAGACCCTCCCGTCGCAGATACGCGCCCCCGCCGCCGTGTTCGCAGGCCTGTTCGTACGCCGTGAGGTGCGCGATCTTGTCCGCGGTGCTGAAGGTGCGGCGCCGGCGAGGGCCGTCGGCTCTGGAATGTGCTGGATCCATCGGTTCATTGTGGTCTGTGCTCGCTGGAGCGGTCGCGGTGGTCATGTTCGGTCGATCCGTATCTCGCCCTGCATCAGATGGGGTTGCTGTGAATCGGTGGACTCAACTCACCCTGACACGCAGGGAGATGACAATTCGAGACCGTATGCCCCAAACGTGACTTGCTGAACCAGCAAGCACAATCTCTCTAAACCAACACCCGCTGACCGTGATCGCCAGACAGACGATCGGGACGCCAACCACATTGGACCCGCGCGGTAGAACCACGCATGAGTTCAGCGGACAAGCTTGACGAACAGAGATTGCTACACCACTCGAAAAGATAGCCGTGATTTCAGCTATCTACCTGGGGTGGCGGTTGCCTTGCAGAGATGCCATTTTCCCTGTGAGAGAACATCTTTGCCTTTGCGTTGTTCCTTCGTGGAGCGTGTGCCACACCTTCTCATCAGGTTGTGAGGCCCTTGGGATTGCCCGTCCCTCGCGCCGGGCGGGCGGTACGTCATGCGCGCATCGAACCCGAGAACGCCCGGTCAGGGACTGTCGTACGGGTGATACTCCTGATGAAACACGTTGGTGGCAAAAACTTTTGAAGATTAGTGACTGCTTCTCGGCAGATGTGGTGGACCGGTTGTAGGATGCCGGGGCCGCGATCCTCGGCTGCGAAACATCTCCGTGGCCAGTGTACCGGCAAAGATGGTTCTACCGACGGAGAGGTACGTCATATCGTCATGTTTCGCCATGCATTGCTCCGAAACTGACAGATTTTGACAGTAGTTAATTTTCTGCTAACTTGACGATTGCTCGACATGCGGCTTTGAGGTAGCTGCGATCCCGTGGAGCGCCGCAGAACCAACAAGGAGTTCGAACAAGATGGAAAGACTAGAAACGGTGAGCAGGTCACCGCTCGGCAGGTGGCGCCGACTCGGGTCGCTCGTAGCCGTAGCGGCGCTGGTGGCCGGCGGAGCTGCCATTGCAACGCACAAGGCTGGGGCCGCGACCGTCGATGGCGTCGTAATTGATGTCGCAGTGACTCCGACCAACCCATTTCCGGGTGAGCAGGTCAGGACCAATTTGACGTGGTGTGTCCCGGACGGAACGCAAGCAGGCGACACATTCAATCTCACGTTGAGCGAGTATCTCCAAAACTTGCCCTCGGGATTCGCGCTTGCCGACGGCGACGACGGACCTGTTGTCGCGAACGCGACGATCAGCAATACGTCTCCCGCTGTCGCGACGTTCACTATGACTGACTATGTCACTACACACTTGAATGTTTGTGGCACCGCATTCATCCAGAGCGCTGCAAGCAACGCGCTAACAGGAGGAGTGACGGTTCCCTTCACCTTTACTGCTGGGGACAGGACCTTCACCACTGATGTCACCCCCAGGGCATACACCGGCACTGGGTTGGACGGCTCCTTTAAATATGGCGGCTGGCCGACCGCCGACCAAGGCCACACCGTTGCGACTGACGCTGTCCGTTGGCGCATAATCACCCCTCGTGGTCCCGCGACATCATCGACTATCACAGACAATCCACCGGACGGGCAGAACATCAACTGCGCCAAGACGCAGCTTGAGGTTGGCACGAAGGACCCGGGTGGCACTATCTCCAACCCACAGCCGTACACTGACCCCGCAACGACGATTTCGTGCACGCAGGACTCGATTACGGTTGTGACCGGAGCGTTCCCGGCTGATCACGCAGTGCGTATGACGATCATCGTCGATCTGGATGCCCCCACCGGACCGGACTCCACGACCTTTGACAATACTGCTCGCGTAGTCACGAACCTGGCGGACGGCTCGGTAACCACGAACAACCTCAAGTCCAACGTCGTCAGCTCGACTGCAGGTGGTGAGGGAAGCGGAAACCTTCCTCTCCCCGCCATCACAATCGATAAGAAGGACGTCGACGGCAACGACGCCGACACCATCGACACACAGGCAACATTGCCCACAGGAAGCACCGGCCTCGACTTCACCATCACCAACACCGGTGCTGAAGCCCTCAAGGACATCACAGTCACAGACACCGTGATCTCCAACGGAACCGTGACTGGATTGGCGTGTGTATTCCCGGATCAGAGCATCGGCACAACCTGGGCGGGTCCCCTCGCTGGCGGAGCATCCTTCCCTTGCACCGCCCAACTCGACGGTGTCGTGACCGGGTCTCCTTCACATGAGGACAATTCGACCGTCACAGCCACTGGAAATTTTTCGGGTACCCCCGTCACCGACGAAAACCCCTATTTCGCCACCACACCACCGGTGCCTGGCGTTGACATTGTCAAGTTCGCCACTGACCAAGGTCCGGTAGAGGGCAACTTCGATACAGCACCCGGAAACATCGTTCCTGTGGATACCGAGATTCCGGTCACCATGACTATCGCCAACACCGGCGAAGAAGCACTCACCGACGTCGTCGTCACCGACTCAACCCGAGAAGGTCCGGCGATGAAAGACCTAACGTGCGTGTTCCCGGATGGCAGCGGCGGAACCACCTGGTCCGGCCCGTTCGAGGTCGGTGACAGTTTCGACTGCACCGGAACGGTTCCCGCAATGCCCGTGGGTACACAACACACAAACGACGCGAATGTCGCGGGAACCGGCCAGATCACCGGAATCGGTGTCACCGCAAGCAACCCCTACAACGAAAAGACACCGAACCCCGAACCTACAATTGCAATCGTCAAGGGCGACAGCAACGGAAACGCCGGCGACGACGCAGCATCAGGACCATTGCTCGGTTTCGAACCGGCGTCGACGGGGCTGGTCTTCGCTGTGACCAATGACGGAAATGAAGCGCTCGTCGACGTGACTGTGACGGACAGCCTCATTGCCAATGGTGATGTCACCAACCTGAGTTGCGTATTCCCCGACAAGAGCACCGGCACCACGTGGTCCGGGCCCTTCGCCCCCGGTGACAGTTTCGACTGCACGGCGAATCTCACCAATGTCCTCTCTGGAACGGACCACCAGAACCTCGCCACTGTTACAGGCGCTGGCCAGTTTTCCGGAACACCCGTAGACGACGACAACCCGTACTTCGCGCACGCCGACAAGCCTGTTGCACCGACGAATCCGGATCGACCCGGCGTCATTGTTCCGATCCCGATTCCTGTGCCGATTCCGGTACCGGGTGACACCGGAAAACCCACCACGCCCGAAAGCCCTGCTGGGAACCAGTCCCCGGGAGCGGCACAGAATGGCGCACAGAATCCTGATGAAAATGCACGAGCCGGGGGGCGGATCGATTCTGGGGACGGAGCCGGCCTGCAAGGAGTCGACACTACTCTCTTGGTCCTTGGTGGAGTGGCGCTAATTGGGGCTGCCGGCACAGCAGGGGCTATTGCAATTCGGAATCGCCGACGCAGTAATACAACGGCCTGACGACACTCTCGTCGAGCGACCATGGCCGCTGACGTATAGGTCAGGCGCTGGTGGGACAAACGGTTCTCGTTTGTCCCACCAGCGCCTGCATATAATGCCTTTTCGTTGAAATATTTTGACAGCTTATCGGCTGCCAGGAATCAGCTGACACTTGATGGCCGTTTGCAAGATATTTCAAGAGTAGAAGTGGAAGGCGAGTTCTTCGATACTAGCGGGAGCGTGAGTTCGAAGTCAGATCGGAATCATTTTTCCAAGTTCGTCTGGTTCTGTACCCGTGAGGCCATGAGCACCGTATGTGCAACGTATGCAGTAGCGGCGTGGATTTCCCGTTCTCGACTAGGTCGGTGGCAGGCGGCGAATTCTCCGATTGATTTAAGACACGGGAAAGTGTGAATCGAATTCTGGCACTGCAACAAAGGCGTTGGACTGGACGACTATCGTGGTAATAGCTTGTCTGTCCTATTGATGAAGACTTATGGTGACTACTGCCTTGCAAGGTAGCGCTGACTCGCCCACCGTATCGTCTCGCGCTGTACTGCGCGCACAGATTATTCTGTTGCTGCAAGGATATTCGAACATCTGTATCTCGGCTCGCTTGGGCGTATCTCGCTCAACTGTAATCTCGTGGCGAGCGCGATACAGCGATCAAGAGATGGCCGACATAGATAACTTGAGGCTTGGCCGACCACGAACCGGCCAGCGAGCGATCATCTCCGTGACGTTGACCGCACCGCAACGCTCAGTACGGATACTTCACACCGGAGTACCCGACTGCTCGCAACATCTATAGGTAAGCAAGACACCGTCCCATGTCGACGGCACGTGAAAACTGATCGAGGTACGGCAGAACGCAGCGCACATCTGCCTAATTGTGTGCCGGTATGAAACGGACCCTCGCTGCGTCCGAGTCTCGTCATGAGTGCGGTGGCCACTGCGGATCTTGCACCGGCCGCGTCATATACAGTTTTGGCGCCACTTCCATCAGTTGTGTCTACGTTCAAGGCCGTCACATCCACGACGGTAGGGTCGATTGTGCGCGCCCCGACTGCCTCGATCGCGATCCGGCATGCCTCGGACGGTTCGATGACCAGGACGTCCTCGAGGCACCTGCCCCGCAAGGCGAACGACACCCCGCCGCAGCGAGCATCGTATCCCGTTCGAGCTCGATGAAGTACTCGGGCGTCTCCATGCGATACCGCAAGATAGAACAGCTTACGGTTGCAGATTTCGGTACCGGCCGGTGTGCAGGAGCCGTGCCGTATCCGGACGCAACGACGAGCCGTCCGTCGGTGTACTGATGAACCTTGCCGGATCGGATGCATTGCCAGTGCAACTCCCGAGAGCTGCACGTTCTCGACCCCGGCCAGCTCATGGAGTGGGGTGCGAGACCCGCACACGAATTCGAGGCTGTCGAGCCGCACCGGTAGCTGTACCTGTTGATACCCCGTCGGTACGCTCCTCCAGGGGGCTACTCCAGGTCGCCACCAGCAGGAGCGGAGCCATCTCGGCAGGACCCGGCACGGGTCTGCTCGCGATAGCGGCAGAGCAACTCAGAGCCATCACCCGCGAACTCGATCAACTCTCGGATGCGAGACTCTCCATCGCGTGTCAGTCTTTTTAGACACGCCGGACGCGGGGCTCACGATGCCGTCTCAACAGCGTTCGTCGCGTGTCGCACTTGTACTGAGGTAGCCAATACATCGAAGACCACCTGGAAGACCCGGGACTGAGCGCGTCGAGGATCGCTACCGCGCATGGCGTTTCCATCCGAACGCTGCTTCTGGCATTTGCCGACACAGGCACGACGGTAAGCCAATGGATCCGGCGGCGACGACCGAAGACTTGCTACCGGGAACACTCCCAGGCTGGGCGCTCCGGCAATGTGACAGACGTGGCCTTTCGGGGATTCAACGATGCCACGCACTTCAGTCGCGCCTTCAAACAAGCCTTCGGGGCCGCACCGAGCAGCGTCTTAGCCGTGGCCTCCACACGATCACACCGCTCGGACATCCCAGATGTTCGTCTCCGACTTGGCGTGTTCTCCGCAACAGCCTCAGATGGATATGAGTAGACCTGCCGACTCATATCTGAAATATTCTGATCACGTCTATCGTGCACATTGATATCGGGCTGAGTCATGTCGCGGATCGCAAATAGCCCGGCATTCTGACCCCGACGCAGTTCTCCGGTACGAGGGGGTCCCAATCGGCATCCGGGGGTGTCCCTATGGTTTCCGTCAAGCTGCTGCAGCGGAAGATGTTTGGTAGAAAGTCTTGTTCTTGAGCATCGCGTAGAGAACATCGCAGCGGCGTGGGGCGAGACAGATCAGAGCGGCATTGTGTTTCTTGCCTTCAGCCCGTTTGCGGTCGTAGTAGGAGCGACTGGTCGAGTCGTGTAGGGCCGCGAACGCGGACAGGAACAGCGCCCGTTTTAGCTTGCGGTTTCCTGATCGTGCAGGGTACTCACCGCGGATCGAAGAGCCAGATCTGTGGGTCACTGGCGCGATCCCGGCGTAGGCGGCGAGGTGGCCCGCGGATTTTGAATGCCGACCCGTCACCGACCTCGAGCAGGATCAGGACTGGGGAAAGAGGGTGTTCATCGAGCATCCTCTCGACATCATCACTGATCGTTTTCCGTTGCAGCAGCGTTTCTTTCAAGGATTCGGCAAGTTTCGGTAGGACGATTTCTGCGACCTTGCTGCCGGGTACTGTCACCGTTTGTGTACTGAGTGCGGCGATGATCTCGTCGGCCAGTCGAGCGCCCATGCGGGGTGCGTGTTTGACCGCGAGGTTAGTGAGCTTGCGTTTGCCTGCCTTGCGGATTCCGTTCGGCCCGCCGCAGCGGGTCAGGATTTCCAATACAGCGGGATGGCTAATGCGGGGACCGACGACCCGTTCGAGTGCTGGATGGATGCCGGTGAGTAGTCCGCGGATGCGGTTGCTGATTCGGGTGGCTTCGCCGGCGAGGTCGTCGTCCAAACCGACGAGCAGGCCGAAGTCGGCCAATATTTCGTCGCCGGTGTCGACCCGGCGCAGAGTATGTGGCATGGTCCTTGCTGTATCGGCAATGATGAACGCATCTCTCGCATCCGTTTTCGCCTGACCGGGGTAAAGGTCGTCGATCCTGCGCATCGACGATCAGGGCAGGTATGCGACGTCGTGGCCGCAGGCCCTGGCAACGGTGACCGGCAGGGCTCCGATGGTGTTGAGTTGATCTACGATCACCAGTACTGGTCCGCATTTGGCGAGGTTGTCGAAAATACGGCCCGAAGTCTCATTTCGTCATTGGGCATCGGTTTGTCGTACAGCCGGTCACCTGAGGCGTCCAACCCGACGGCGTGATGTTCGCCTTTGCCCACGTCGATGCCGCAAAACACAGCGTAACTCGTGTTCATTCGGAGTCCTTCGTCCGACCTGTCCGGTCGCCGATCCAGCATCGATACCCGACACCCACGTTACGAGGAGACCTACCATCAGATCCGGTGGCCGTGTCCCTATTAGCGGTCCATCAATGCCACCAGGTTCGGCAACACCACCCCCCGGATCATTCGAGAGACAGGGGCAAGAAGTCATACCGAACATGGCCCCGTCGTTCAGGACCACCTAAACGGTCACGGGCATCATATCGCCCTGTCCCATGGTCTCGTTGTGTCGAACCGGGTTTCTCTTCCTATGCCGTCAGGGCCGATATCGGTGATCATGTCTTCCTAGCCGCCGACGAGTCCGCGTTTGCCGACTTCGAGACGGGTGCTGCGCATGTCGATGCCCTACTGACTGCTTCGAGGCGGTTTCGGCATCGCGTAGCAAGCAAGCTCGAATACACGCCGGCACGATCGCCGAGGCCGCGATTGGTTGACCGGTGCGGCCGCCACCGGGGTCCTGTGCGCTCCGGTGGCGGGATCTACTGGGAGTCACCGATATCGACGCTGCCTACGTGGTCCAGCAGCGGTTGACCGACCACGGCGTCGCCGCCAAGGTGCAGGTGGTCATCGGTTCTCCTGCACCTTGGCGGTGGTCACGGAGAAGCCAGTGATCCACTCGGGGACGGGTTCGTAGAACCGCGAGGTCACCCGGTACGGGCCTGTGGCAGCGAGGGAAGAGTAGGCGGCGATCCAGGTGCGCACCTCGTGGGAGGATCCGCCGCCCTCGGCGCCCATCCATTCGACGGTCCAGTCGTCGATGTCGGTGAGGGTGCCGTTTTCGAAGGTGTCAAGGACGAGGTTGTCCCAGCCGGGGTTGATCGGGATCATCGTGGCCACGCCGGCGGCGTAGTCGCGGCCGGCCTGCAGCACCCGTTCCTCGCCTTTGGCGCGCTGCTCTGGGGTCGGGGGGTGTCCTTCGATGAGCGCGTCGGCAACGCGCGGCGGGGCGCCGTCGAGCATCGGGACAGGCGGATCGTGTGAGAGTCCGCCGGATCCGAGGAACAGCACCCGCTTGTCCAGCAGCGCGGCGGCTTCGCCGACGGCGGTGCCGAGGGCGCGAATCCGGCCGAGTGGGCCGAGTGGAGTGGCAACGCCGTTGACGAAAATTGGAACCACCGGGACTCGGTCGATGCCACCGAAGAGCACCTCGAGAGGCTGCACGAAGCCATGGTCGACGACCATCCGAGCCGAGACGGTCAGGTCAATACCCCGGTCGAGGACACCCCGTGAAAGGGTTCTCGCGGCCGCGGCGTCGACGGACAGGGGTCCGGCCTGGGAACCGAAGTCCCCGACAGCATGTGCTTCGGTGGCCAGGCAGAACGGTGGCATCTCCTTGTAGAAGAAACCGTTGTAATGGTCCGGTGCGTACAACACGACGAGTTCCGGGTCGAAGTCCCGCACGAACGTGCGTGCACCGTCGACGGCGGCGTCGATGCGAGCGAGGGTCTCTGGGTCTGGGTCGTTCTTCCCGATCAGAGGTGAATGGGAGAGGCCGACGAGAGCGGTCGTCATGGGCGAATTCCTCACTGCTTCTTAGATGGTCGGATGGATGACGAGTTTGCCAGTTAGCGTGCCGTCGATCATGAGTTGGAAGGCCTTGCGGATTTCGCTCAGAGGAAGGCTGCGGTCGATGATCGGGCGCAGGCCGGTGGCGTCCATCATCTTGAGCATGGCGACCAGCTCGCTGCGGGTGGATCCGGTCGAGCCGAGGATCCGTTGCTGGAGGTAGAAGATTCGGATCAAGTCGGCAGGTGGGTTGGCACCACTGGTAGCGCCGGCGATCACGATCGTTCCACCGGGGCGTAGGCACTTCATTGAGTGCTCCCAGGTTGCCTCGCCGACGGTTTCGATGACGACATCGACCCGATCGGGGAGCTGTTCCCCGGTCCCGAAGGCGGCGCGGGCGCCCCAGGAGAGGGCTTCGACGCGTTTGTTTTCACTGCGACTGGTTGCGTAGACCACGGCACCGGCAGCCGCCGCAAGTTTGATGGCTGCGGAGGCGACGCCACCGCCGGCGCCCTGGACGAGGACACGGTCACCGGCGGTGATCTTCGCCTGTGTGAACAGCATCCGGTAGGCGGTCGTCCAGGCCACCGGCAAGCATGCAGCCTCGTCGAAGGACAACCATGCCGGTTTCGGTACCAGGTTGCGGGTGGGGACAGTGAGGTACTCGGCAAAGGCGCCGTCGTGCTGCTCGGAGAGCAGAGCACGGTTGGGGTCGAGGGTCTCGTCGCCCATCCCAGCATCGGCATCCGCGATCACCGGGTAGACGATGACTTCGTTGCCGTCTTGGTCGTATCCGGCGGCGTCGCAGCCGAGGACAATCGGCAGCCGCTCGGGCGGGTGGCCGACACCCCTCAGAGTCCACAGGTCGTGCATGTTCAGTGAGGAGGCGACTACGCGGACGACGGACCAGCCGGGCTTCGGTTTGGGTTTCGGGACGTCTGCGAGAACGAGTCCGGCCAGTGGGTCGGTGGCGCTCTGGGAGACGGCGGTTGCGGCGAGCATGTGTGCAACTGTGCCGAGGCCTCGGACTCGATTCCATGGAGCGTTGCCTACAGCGGAACGCTCCATGGAACATCGCCGTGCGAACAGGTTCTCTGAATGCCATGACCTCCACTAACCGACCCGCCGCCGAATCCGGGACCTGCGGCGGAGTCTGCGAATCCCAGCGTGGTGCGGCGACGACGGCTCCGCGTGGTGCCCTGCAGCGTCCGGCCGCGATGACGCGAAACCTCGACGTTTCCGGGCTCGTCGACTCCGACGGCGGCCTGCTCGACCGGGCAATCTTCACCGACGAAGAGCTGTACCGACAGGAGATGCGCCGCATCTTCGCGCCGAGTTGGCTGTTTCTCGCGCACACCGACCAGTTTCACAAGCCGGGTGATTTCTTCACCACCTACATGGGCGAGGACCCGGTCATCGTCACTCTCGATAAGAACCGAAAGATCCGTGCATACCTAAATTCCTGCCGGCACCGCGGAGCCCGAGTGTGCCGCGCGGACTTCGGGGCTACCCGCAACTTCACCTGCACCTACCACGGGTGGGCCTATGATCTCGAGGGCAAGCTGATCAGCGTCCCCAAACAGGACGGCTACCCCGAGTCATTCGATGTCAAGGACTGGGGTCTGGTCGAGGTCCCGCATATCGAGACGTATCACGGGCTGATTTTCGGCACCTGGAACCCGCAACCGGTGACCCTGCGCGAGTCTCTCGGCGACATGGCCTGGTACATGGACGCCATGCTCGACCACGACCCCGACGGCACGGTCGTCGTCGGCGGGGTGCACAAGTGGGTGCTCGACGGCAACTGGAAACTTACTGCTGAGCAGTTCGCCACCGACTGGTATCACGTCAACATGAGCCACGCGTCGGCGCTGATGGTGCTCTCCCCGACCGGCAAGGGTCCCAAGGATGAGATCATTCACCGCACCGGACGGCAGTACGTCGACCCCAACGGGCATGGCGCCGGGTTCCCGGTGCACCCAAGGAACCGCTTCGACTCACAAACTGTGCACGAGTGGATGGACTACACCGCGCTGCGGGAGCGTCTCGGTCAGGCTCGAGTGGAGGGTCCGATGACCACAGGTCATGCCACGGTGTTCCCGAACTTCTCCTACCTGCCCGTCAATGGTTCCATCCGGATTTGGCACCCGAAGGGCCCGGACAAGATGGAGGTCTGGGCGTGGACCATCGTCGACAAGTCGATGCCCGACGAGGTGCGGGAAGCGCAACGCCTCTACAACCTGCGCACCTTCGGTCCCAGCGGCATCTTCGAACAGGACGACGGCGAGAACTGGAGTGAGGTCCAGGCCATCTCCCGCGGGTTCATCACCAACGGCGTGGCTCTGAATTACCAGATGGGCATCGGCTCCGAACGCGAAGACGGCCGACATCCCGGCAAGACCAGCGAGCTCTACAGCGACGCCGCCGGGCGGGCGTTCTACGCCCGCTGGCGTGAGCTGATGAACACCCCGGCATGGCACGAGGAGAAGCGATGAGTGCAATGACCACGGGAATTCGCGTCGCGGCACTCGATGATATCCCCGAGGGGGAGGGGATCGCCGTCGACAAGGCGGTGACCGGCACCGCCGACAACATCGCGCTGCTGCGCGACGACGACGGCAGCGTGTGGGCGCTCGATGACACCTGCACCCACGCCGACGCCTCCCTCGCCGAGGGCTGGGTAGAGAACGGGCAGGTCGAATGCCCGCTTCATTCGAGCAAGTTTTGCCTGAAAACCGGTGCCGTGGATGGTCTTCCGGCGACCAAGGACGCCTGCCCGCACCGGGTGGAGGTCCATGACGGTGACGTGTTCCTCTTCCCGAACGGGGCCCCCTGATGACTGCCGGGATCGGCCGGATCGTCGTCGTCGGCGGTGGTATCGCCGGACTCAGCACTATCGGAGCCCTACGGGCCGGTGGCTACGAAGGGGAGTTGACCCTCGTCGATGCTGGCGAGTTCCCCTACGATCGGCCGCCGCTTTCGAAGGCCTATCTCGCAGGTACCAAGGATCTCAAGCAGATCGCATTGCGGCCCGCAGAGTGGTATGACGACAACGCGATCCGGCTGCGCACCCTCACCACCGTTGCCGCGGTCCGCGTAGCTGAGGGAGGGGTCGAATTTGCCGATGGCACCGTGCTGCCGGCGGACCGGGTGGTAATCGCCACCGGAGGACAGGCGGCCCGGCCGCCCATTCCCGGAGTCGACAGCTGTCGGGTGCACGTGCTACGCACTAGCGACGATGCTGACCGTCTCCGCGACGCGTTGATTCCTGGGGCGAGGGTATTGGTCGTCGGTGCCGGGTTGATCGGTGCCGAAGTCGCTTCCACTGCTGTCGATCTCGGGTGTGAGGTCGTCCTGGTGGATCGGGTGCCGGTGCCTATTGTCTCCGGGGTCGGTCGTGATGTTGCGGCATGGCTACACGGTCTGCACACTAGCCGAGGAATCACTACTATCGTGGCCGGTGTCGAGTCCTTCTCCGAGACCGGTGCGGGTATCGACGCCGTCATTAGTGGGGAAACCGCACCTCGAACATTCGACGCTGTGGTTCTCGGTGTGGGCATGGTGCCGGACACGGCGCTCGCCGAGGCGGCTGGCCTCGAGGTCGGCGGTGGCATCGTCGTCGACCCCAGCCAGGTGACCTCGAACCCGGCGGTGCTCGCCGTGGGTGACCTCACCCGGGTCCGCTACGGAGACGTCCTCGCGCCGAGGGCCGAACACTGGGAGGCCGCTCAGCACGACGGACAGCGCGCGGCCGCCACCATCCTCGAAACGGCCCCACCTGCGGTGTCTGCACCGTGGTTCTGGACCGACCGACACAATCGCCATGTCGAAGCCGTGGGCCGTATGGCCGATGCCGACCTGACCGTGGTCCGCGGCGTGCTCGGCGGGCCCGCATTCTCCGCCTTCGGCATGCGCGGCGGTCGAGTCGTCGGCGCCGTCTCGGTCGACGACTCGACCGCCGTCCGTGCGGCTCGACGGATGATCGACCGCGCCCTGGATATTGACCCGCAACGGCTGGCGGACACCGCCACCGACCTCCGCAAGTTGCTGTGCGGCTGAGCTTACCGCTCGCGACAGCTCCGCCCGCAGAAGGGAACCAACTACCGTGAGTACCACCGAATCAGCACCGCCCACTGCGCCTCGGGGAGGGCAGCGCGCAGACCAGGACATCCATTTCGAGGTCGAGCAGTTCTATTACGAGGAAGCCGAACTGCTCGACGACGGCCGCTACACCGATTGGCTCGACTTGCTCGCCGACGACCTCGACTACTGGATGCCCACCCGCACCAACCGGCTTCGCCGCCAGCAGGCGCTGTCGATCGCCGCACGCGGGGAGGCCGCGTTCTACGACGAGACGAAAGACTCTCTGGCCTGGCGGATCCGGCGGTTCGACTCCGGCATGGCCTGGGCCGAGGACCCGCCGTCACGGACACGGCACCTGGTCACCAACGTCACCGTCCGGCACGCCGACCCCGGCGAGCACCCCGGATTCACCGAGAAGGATCTGCTGGTGCGCTCGGCGTTCCTGGTCTACCGCAATCGGCTCGAACGTGAGGAGAACATCTTCGCGGGCGGTCGCACCGATCTCTTACGCCGCACCGACACCGGATTGTTGGTGGCCCGCCGCACCATCCTGCTCGACCAGAACATCCTGCAGTCGAAGAACATCTCCACCTTCTTCTGAGACTTCCCGACTCGACCGAGGGACTAATCCATGACCACCGCAACCACCCCCGATATCGAACTCCGCCACCACCGCGTGCAGACCTCCCTCGGCGAGATCGCCGTCGCCGAGGTCCCCGGTGACGGCCCCGTCCTGGTGATGCTGCACGGCGGCGGCCCCGGCGCCTCCGGGGTGAGCAACTACCACCAGAACCTCGCTGCCCTCTCCCAACACTTCCGGATTCTCCTGCCAGACCAGCCAGGCTTCGGTGAAAGCTACCGCCCTACCAGTGCCGACCTCGAAGACCGCTCCATCACCCAGATCACCGTCGACGCCCTCTTCCAGGCACTAGATCAGCTCGGCGTTCTCTCCTTCCACCTGCTCGGTAACAGCCTCGGCGGCGCCGCCGCCATCGCAATGGCCCAGACTCGACGGGACCGGATCACAGGCCTGGTGCTGATGGCGCCGGGCGGTGGCTGGCTGCCGTTCGGACCCACTCCGACCGAGGGGCAGAAGGAAATGTTCAAGTACTTCAACGGCGCCGGGCCAAGCGAGAAGAAGATGGCGGCGTTCATCCGCACCATGGTCTTCGACCACAAACAGTTCGGCGAAGACGTCGTCCGCGCCCGCTACGAGGCCTCACTCGACGAGAGTCACATCGAGTTCTACCATCGCTACAACGCCGCCTTCGCCCAGCGGCAAGGCATGGACCCCCTCTGGAAGGACCTCCACAAGATCAAGGCCCCGACGTTACTGCTGTGGGGCCGCGACGACCGCACCATCACCTTCGAAGGTGCGCAGATCATGCTCAAGCAGATCCCGGACGTTCAAATGCACGTCTTCGGGCGCTGCGGGCACTGGGTGCAGCTCGAACGCCAAGCCGAGTTCGAACGCCTGGTGGGCGACTTCCTCGGAGAACTCGGATGACCGGCTGGCTGAACGGATACTCCACCCTGATCACGGGCGGCGGCAGCGGCATCGGACGTGCAGTGGCCGAACGCTATCTCGCAGAAGGTGCCTGCGTGACCATCGTCGGTCGTACTCTCGAACAACTCGAGAAGGTCGTCGCCAACTCCGCCGACCCATCCCGTATGCACGCGGTCGAAGCCGACGTCCGGTACTCGGAGCAACTGCACACCGCGGTCGCCGAAACCGTTGCTCGCTTCGGGAAACTAGACACCCTGGTCGCCAACGCCGGAATGTGGGACTACCAACGCCAGCTCACCCGGCTGAGCGCGCAAGAACTCTCCGACACCTTCGACGAAGTGTTCTTCGTCAACGTCAAGGGCTACTTCCTCGCCGCCGAGGCGGCCTGGCGCGAGCTGGTCAAGACCCGCGGCAGCATCGTGATGACCCTTTCCAACGCCTCCTTCTACGTCAACGGCGGCGGACCCGTCTACACCGCCAGCAAGCACGCCTGCCTCGGCTTGATGCGCGAACTTGCCTACGAACTCGCGCCCAAGGTCCGCGTCAACGGCGTGGCCTGCGGCGGCATGAACACCGACCTGCGTGGCCCAGAATCACTGTCGATGAAGGACCGTTCCATCTCCACCTCGTTCGCCAAACGCAGTCCGGACGCTCCGCCACCTCCGCTGCCCCTGCACGATTCGAGTACCGACCCCAAAGACTTCACCGGCCCCTATGTGCTGCTCGCCTCGCGTGAGCAGAGCGGCCCGATCACCGGAGAAGCGATCTCCATCGACGGGGGCATCGGTGTGCGCGGTTTCGCCAACCCCGCCGGTGGCGATCATCTCTGAGGAGAGCACATGACATTCGGACACCCTGCGAACTCCGGGGCCGCTGTCGATATCAACCCGGCTGCGGCAGTGGCGAGAAATGCCCGCGAGAACGCCGATGCAATCGTCATTCGCTACGGCGGCGGCGATCTCACGTACGCGCAGCTCGACGAGCGCGCCTCCCGGCTGGCGAGCGCCTTGACCCACGGCGGTGTGGCGGCGGGGGATCGTGTCGCGTATGTAGGGCTCAACAGCCCCGCGTTCCTAATCACAATGCTTGCCAGCTTCCGGATCAGGGCGATCTTTGTACCCGTGAACTTCCGGCTTGCCGGACCGGAACTACGGGCCGTGCTCGACCGCAGCGGTGCCATCGTCCTCATCGGAGAGGATGGGCACCGAGAGGTCGTGGACACGATCTGTCAGGGCACCGCGATCAAGCGACTTCTCCTCGTGGACGACGACCCTGAAGTTCCGGTAACCGGGGATGCTCTGGGGTGGGAGCGATGGTCCGAGCTTCTGGCGACAGCCGCACCGACCACACCGGTCTCTTCCGCGTGTTTCGATGATCCCGCGATGCTTCTGTTCACATCGGGAACTACCGGATTGCCCAAAGGGGTGGTCCTCACCTTCGGCAACATGTGGTGGAACTCAGTCAATGTCGACTCCCGTATCGATACCCGTCGCGGCGACGTCACCTACGCTGGCGCACCTCTTTTTCACGTCGGTGCCCTTAACAGTTTCACGGTCCGGACCATCGTCCGAGGTGGCACGGTGCTTGTCCGGCGCTCGTTCGACCCGCAGCAGTACCTCTCCGACCTGATCGAGTACCGGGTCAACTCGATGTTCGCGGTGCCGGCCATGCTGGCCGCACTCAGTCGGGCTTCCGGAGTTTTCGATGTGGACCTGTCAGCGCTGCGCTCGATCGTCGTCGCGGGCGCCCCCGTCCCGCCCGCGCTAATCCGCCGCTACGCTGAGCGCGGTATCTGGCTGCAACAGGCTTGGGGCTTGACCGAAACTGCCCCATTCGCCACTCACCTGCCCATCGAACGCACCCTCGATAAGATCGGATCTGCGGGGATCGCGATGCCCTACACAGCAATTCGCGTGAACGACCTCGAAACGAACCAACCGGTCGCAGCCGGAACGGTGGGCGAGATCGTGGTGCGCGGCCCCAACGTCACACCGGGGTACTGGGAGAACCCGGAAGCGACCAAAGAGGCATTCGACCAGGATGGCTGGTTCCACTCCGGCGACATCGGATATCTCGACCACGACGGCTACCTCTACATCGTCGACCGAGTCAAGGACATGGTGATCAGCGGGGGTGAAAACGTCTACCCGGCCGAGGTCGAACGGGTCCTCGCGCACATGCCCGGTGTCACCGACGTCGCCATCGTCGGCACTCCCGACGAGAAATGGGGCGAGATCGTCGTCGCCGTCGTCTCCTCCGAGGACAACGTTGCAGTCACCCTCGACGACGTCCGCGAGTTCGCCGCAGCAGAGCTGGCGCGTTACAAACTGCCGCAACGCCTGCGGGTTGTCGATCGAGTGCCGCGCAACGCGTCCGGTAAACTTGAGAAGCCGACCATTCGCCGTCTCCTTGAGGGTGGTACCGATGAGTGAGCCACTGCTGCAGCCTGTTTTTGGGCCCCCTTGGTCGGGCGAGATCATCTCCTGGTCCGACACACGAGGTCAGGTGGTGCTTCGCCGCGACGGGAAGAAGACCGCGACGGTGGAGTTGGAAAGGTGTGCGAGCGGTCGGCTGCGACTCAGTTACCCGGTCGGCGCCAGGGATATCGAGGTGCGCGTGCTCGAGCTCTCTAACTCCGCGGAAATCACTACCGCGCTGCAAGCGGTGGTGGCAGCAATCCGGAAGATCGAGCCGCAGTGCCGGAAAGTGGTGTATGTGGTCGATGCTGACATCGCCCATATGGGGACGGCCGCCAACTTAGCGACCATCGCCGCGGCCGAAGGAGCGGGCTTCCGCTACGTTCTGGATGTCGACGTCGCCCAAGCTGAATTGAGCCTGCTTGTGTCCGAACCGGAATGGCTCGTCGACGTCGACATTGACCTCGTTCCAGGAAGTTAACTCGTTGCCGCTAAGCGCGAGAGGGCGTGGTCAAGGGGCCACCCAGTTCCCGGCGCTAGCCGGGTCCGGTTGCTCGGCAGCAGCCTGGGAAGAGTCTTGCCCGCGGCGCTCGCGATCCGGCGAAGCGTCGCGCTGTGGCGGCCGGTATCAATGCGCCCTGCCGGACCGGAGACCGACATAGCAGCCACGGCACCCCCGTGCGGTCCCAGGACGGGAACCGCAATACAGCTCAGTCCAGCCTGTGACTCGCTGTTCTCGAATGCGATCCCGTCTTGGCGGACAGCCACGAGTTCAGCCGCCAACTCGGCAGGCTCGACGATGGTCCGATCGGTGAGCCTGCGAAGTGGCCCGGCCAGCGCTCGCTGTGCACCGTCCGGGTGGTACGCCAAAAGTGCCTTCCCCACCGCTGTGCAGTGCGCAGGTAATCGCCCACCGATCCGGGAGGGTGAGGCCATCTGGCGATGACCGTACAGCTTGGCGAGGTACACGACGTCGGCACCGTGTAGTGAAGCCAGATGAACGGTCTCCTGGGTCGCCACGTACAGATCGGTAAGGAACGGAATCAGCTGATCGCGCAGGCGTTCCTCGCCTGGCGCATATACGCTGCCGCCGAAATCATGCAGCCGAGCACCGAGGCGGTAGTCGGTGCCCGTACGTTCGACCACCCCGTTGCGTTCGAGCATTGCAAGGACCCTGTGGGTTGTGGACTTGCTCAACTCGGCGCGCCTGGCGAGCTCGCTCACACCGACGCCGGTCGCGGCCTCGTGGCCGAACGCTGCGAGCAGGCTCACTGCCTTGTCGACAGCCGCCCGTGTGTCGCGAGCCCCATGCGCGATGGTTGGCATATTGTCACCTCGATTTGCTGATTACCCACGCGACCCCCTACGGGTCGTCTTCTACAGTGGACGAAAGGAAGGTATAGGTGACATCATGCCGATGTAACGATGCGTTCGTCAAGAATGACGGTTGTATATTATAAGTGACGGTGTGGCATGACGGAATCGAATCAACTGGTGGCGCGCAATGTGCGCCGGTACCGACAGGAACGAGGCCTCTCTCTGGGGGAACTGGCACGCCGCTCGGGACTATCCAAGCAAACGCTCTCGAAAATCGAACAGGGAGTAGGTAACCCGACGGTCGATACCTTGACTCTTCTGGGTACCGCACTCGACATCCCAGCGCGCCGTCTACTCACCGAATGGGGCACGCCTGTATTCGTTCAGCGCAAAGACGAAGGGGAGTGGACGCCCGAAGGGGGCGGTTCCGAGCGAGTCCTCGACGAGGTTTACGGGTCTGGCTACGTGCGAAATCACATCCTGCAACTCGACAGGGGATGCGAAATGACGAACCCCGCAGAGTCACACCCTCCAGGCACACTCCACCACGTGTACGTGATCAGCGGCCGGTTGCAAGCCGGCCCGTTGACGGACTTAGTCACTCTGGAAACGGGCGATTTCGTACGATTTCCTGGTGATGTGCCGTATCGGTATGTCTGCCTCAGTGAGCAAGTAATTGCCCACGTGGTGACTACGCTTCCGCAACTTCGCCAATTCGGCCCAAGGGGTACCGGCAATTGAAATTGAATTGGCATCGGCCAAGGGGCAGATCGCGAGATGCTGGCCGGTTTGTTTGACGGCAATCAACTCACCAAGCAGGCAGAGAAACAGTGTGAGACGTGACCGTCGTCACCGAAGCGGTTTTGATCCCGAGCATCACGTTCGTCACCGAATCGCCGAGGGGTAGGAGCGAGTACGTCCCGCTCGACGGCGTCAGCGGTGTCGGCAACTCTCAGGCCCTCGGATCGGGCAGCGAGGGGGCCACTTTGAGAAGTTCAGCTGAACTACGGATGCGGCGGAGTTTGCAGACGAGTTTCGCGCTAGAAAATCAGCGGCGGACTAGGGCGAAGCATGACGATTGCCTACGCTGCGTAGGACACGCTTCGAGACGATTGAATCTACTGGCGGAGCTGGTTGCACTGTCAGTGCTTGTTCGAGTGCACCGTACTGTTCTGTCTGTGGTGAGGTCGAACCTGATCTTCTCACTTCCCTTGTCAAGAAGTGAATGTGATTGCAGCACAACCAGGTATGCATTCAATGGTTGCTTCTATTGGCGGGGCACATCGCGGAGGGCGTGCGCGAGTTCATCAGCGGTGGGTAGTGACGGGCGTATGTCGTCGGGGAGTGCCCGGTAGGTGGTGTACGTACTCACAGCGAGTGGCGACTCGACTCCTCGCAGGGCGTATTCGACGACGATGTCGTCCCGGGTTGCCGCGAGCAGGATGCCGATGGTTGCGCCGTCACCGTGGTCAGGTTTGCGGAGTTGGTCGTCGACGACGTTGACGTAGAAGTTCAGCTTGCCGATGTGCTCGGGCTCGGCCTGACCAACTTTGAGTTCGAAGACGACGAATCGGCGTAGCCCGAGGTGGAAGAACAACAGGTCCAGGAAGTAGTCGTGTTCGCCGGCGGTGATCTTGTACTGGCGTCCTACGAACGCGAAGCCGGCTCCGAGTTCGCTGAGGAAATGGGTGAGGCGTCCGATCAGTGCGTCTTCGAGTTCGCGTTCGCTGTGTCCGGAGTCGAGGTTGAGAAAGTCGAGGTTGTACGGATCCTGGAGAATGCTGTGTGCCAGATCGGACTCATGCGTCGCCAGTGTGGTCGGGAAGTTGTTGGGCGCGCTCCCGATCCGCAGGTGCCGGTGGGAGCTGATGTGATGAGTCAACGTGGCGCGCGACCAGCCGTGCTGGACGGCTTGTGCGGCGTACCAGGTGCGGGCGGAGGGGTCGGAGAGTCGGTCGAGGAGCACGGTGATGTGGCCCCAGGGCAATTGCGCAACAGGCTGTTGCGCAATTGACTCGGGGAATTCGGCTGCGAAGGTTCGCATGTAGACGAGGTTGCGCTGTGAGAGGCCTCGCATTTGGGGGAATTCGGTGCGTAGGTCGTCGGCGAGGCGGGAGATGACCTTGGTTCCCCACCCCTCCCGCGCTTGTCGTTGCCGGATCGCGGTGCCGATCTGCCAGTACAGCACGATGAGTTCGGTGTTGACTTTACGTGCGGCCTGTACGCGTGCGTCGCGGACCTGTGTCTTGATCTGTTCGAGCAGTTCGCCGTATCCGGTTGGTTCGATCTGATCGTCTCGTGTGCTCATCGCATTCATCTTCGCATGCGCAAAATCTGACCTTCTCGCCATCGATGTGGGCGGAACGACCACGCCTAAGATGGCCACTGGACCTCGAAAGTACTCGTAAAGTGTCGCGGGACTGCGTCATGCGTGCAGTGATGCGATCGAGGAGAGCGCGCCTGTTCGGGGCCGCCGGTGACTCTGTCTGGTGGTCACAGAAGACCACTCGCGTCGACGCGTACCGTCCTGGTCGTTGCGTTGGCCGAAGCGTTCGTCGCTGCGAGTAGGACTACCCGCGAACTGCTCTCCGGCTACCACGAAGTTGACGACTCGGGCCCGGGCTGCGCGGGCGATCAGAAACCCCACGATTCTTCACCACACATCGAAAGTGGTCTTCATGCGTGCGCGGCTCGGAGGCGGCGGCGAGCTTATCTGCCGTTGTCTTCTGAACTGTGCCGGTACGCGGATCGAGGGGGCCGCCGTCCGGTAGGTGTGGGGGAGGCCCTGGGTGATGATCGGGGTGTCGGTGTACCGCTTGTCGGGGTCGAACGCCCAGCCCGTGGACCACTCGGGCCGGAAGGTGGCGTCGTTGTTGTTGTAGCGATAGCGCATCCATTGTTCGGAGCAGATCGCGGCTGCAGGGTTCTCTTCACACAAGGCTGTGAAGATCAGTGTTCGGCGCTGGCCGGTGGTCTCGGCGCGAGCTTCCATGCGGTCACGCTCGTCGCGTTGCTCCGTCATATGCCCTTGGATGGGAAATTCGACGTGCGGCTTCGCTAGGCGAACTGGACTGATGTCATTTAGCTCAGGATCAGGTCTGGGTGTCGGACATACCGGATAGTCTTATTGATATCCGGTGTTGGTCCGGCAATTCGTATTTGGTTAGTTCAGGAGGAATTCGTGGGTCACAGTGAGCTGCCCGCTCGGGGTGCGGTGTTCTGGCCGGTCGGTACCGGGGATAGCAGCACGATTGTTCTCGATGATGACATCGTCATGCAGATTGACCTGCATGATCTTGCGATGGCGCAGGAGGAGGAGACTCCGCATGTTCCGGTCGTCGACCGTCTCATTGAGGCACTTCCCACGGTGGATGGAATGCCGTATCTTGCCGTGTTCGCCTTGACTCATGCAGACAAGGATCACTGTCTTGGATTTGCTGATCTTCTCGGCCGTGTACGTATCGGCGAACTGTGGGCGACGCCGCGGATGTGGCGCGAGTTCAATGATCCTGACGCCCCCACTCCTTGCTCGGACGCGGAGGCGTTTCAGGAGGAATCTGAGCGTAGGGTGGCTGCGACGAAGAAGGCTGTTGCTGCTGGGGGTGAGCCCGCAAGCGGTGATCGTATCCTGGTGATCGGGTACGACACGGACCACGAAGACCATGCCTACTCGGAACTTCCCGAGAAGTATTTGTCGGGGCCGGGGAAGTCTGTGAGCACTCTCGACGAGCACGACTGCTCAGATCGGTTCGATGTGTTCTTTCACGCGCCGTTCGCCGATGACTGCGCGGCGGAGCGCAACGAGACGTCCCTGGCTATGCAAATCACCCTTACCGATGAGAGCGGTGTCGACGGCAAGATATTGCTGTTCGGCGATTTGGCGCACGACACCATCATGAAGATCTTCAACTACAGCGTCGACCACGACCGCCGAGAGAAGTTGGAGTGGGACATGCTTCTCGCGCCGCATCATTGCTCGAAGAAGGTCATGTACCTCCCAGTCGACGGCGAAGACGTCCTGCACCAGGACGTGCTGGATGCTTTCTCCGTTAACGCCCGTCGCGACGACGTCGTAATCGTCAGCAGCAGCGACTCGTTTCGCGCCAAGGATGAACCGGGGATGAATCCGCCCCACAGGAAGGCTCGTGATCGCTACCAGGAGATCGCCGAGCTGATCTGCACGATGTCCTGGGGTGAGGAGAGCGCGCCCTCTCCCGTAGTTTTCGGCGTGGACGCGCTTGGCCCGAGGATCATCCGAGAGTCGGTATCCGCTCTCTCTGCCAGTGCAGGTTTCGCGAAGTCCGCGTCGCTCCCGAGCCGACGCCGTCTGGCAGCGGTGACCGCTGCGGCTGTCACCGTCGCGCAGGCGCTACCCGCTGCTGCCGCGGCGGAATCGCAGCGCACTGGAGCTGAACGTGTCCAGGACGCGATCGCTACCGACCGCGGCGGTGCCAGCGCGCCCGATGCGCCGGTCGGGTTCGGCCGTTGAGCGATCTGGCGGCGGCGCAGCTCGCCGAGCTCGGAGAAGTCAGTGACGGCGCGATCGCAGTTCTGGGAACTGTGGAAGACCAGAGTTCGACGACATTTACCGTCTCGCTCGACACCCATGGGATCACTACCGCCAACGGAGGGATCAGGGTGCGGGAGCGGGAGCGGTTCGAGTTCATCGTTTCCGACACGTTTCCGTACACGCATCCCGCCGTGAGGGTGCCCCATACCCGCTGGGCGGGCACCCCTCACGTTCAGTGGGGATCGCAGCTCTGCATCTATGCGGCACCATCGGTGGAGTGGAACCCGTCGGACGGGATGCGTGGCATCATCGCACGGCTCATGCTGTGGCTTCAACGAGCCGCTGAAGGAACGCTCGATCCGGAAGGGCAACCCCTCCATCCGCCTGTGGCGTACTCGAGCTATGACAACGGTTGGATTGTGATCCGTCCGGACCTTGACGACCGGGCGCCGTGGGCAGCCGAATGCACAGAGCGAACCACCACGCTCTATGCCTGGTGCCGGCGGCACGGTAAACGTGTTGATGTCTTGGAGTGGCTCACTTTGGGGGAGGCGTGCGCGCGAGTCCTCGGGGATGACCTTGCCGCGGACGACGTATCGGGTCGGCCGCACTTTGTGACGCCGACGTTCTTGATCAGCGACGAGCTGGGTTTCGAGTATCCGGACACGGCTGCGGTGCTGGCCGATCACCTCGACAGGTCAGGAGTCCCCCGCGAGGAGATGCTCCGCGCGATCACCAACTCGGCCCTCCTCACGGCCCAGATTGCGCAACGGGCGGGATTGGAGGAAAAAGCACCTGCTGCGCTGATTCTCGGCACACCTTCTCGGCGCATCGAAGGAACAGCGCGCCTGGCACACCTCGTGGCGTGGAAGTTCGACGAACTCGGAACCGATATCGCCGATCTACTCGGCGCCGTGGAGATCGGATCTTCAGAACCCTTGAAAGGCAAAGTCGCCGACCTTGCAAGCCGCTGGTTGAGCTTCGCGAAGGCAACATGGATGGTCATTTTCGAAGATCGGCCCGAAGTCACCCAGCGGCGCGATGCAAACACGGCCGCGACGTGGTTGAACGGGAAACGGGTCCTCATCTTCGGATGTGGTGCACTGGGGGCTCCGATCGCCGAACACTGTGTGCGAGCGGGAGTATCGGCTCTCTCTGTCATTGACAAAAGCGCCGTGTCCCCAGGCATCTTGGTCCGGCAGCCATATACCGATTCGGACATCGGCTACTCGAAGGCTTACACGCTGGCCAACAGACTCAGTGAGATTCGACGCGACTTGTCAGTCCAGCACACGATTGGCGACGTCATGACTAACTACCTCAGTGAGGACGCAGATCCGCCTGCATTCGATCTCGTCATCGACGCTACCGCTGATGGTGGAGTTCGGGCAGCACTCGAACATGCTCGTGCTCGGAGTCGGGACGAGTGGCCACCTGTGGTCACCGCATTATTCGGGCACAGCGCGGAACGCGGACTGGTCACTGTCTCGATGGCAGGGGCGACCGGCGCTGGGTATGACATTTTGCGGCGCACTGCGATCGAGTCCCGAAGCGCTGCCCGCGCGACCTGGTCGGACGTCGCGGAAGATTTTTTCCCCGACCCCCCTCGCACCGACATGTTCTTCCCGGAACCGGGATGCTCGGCACCCACGTTCGTCGGTTCCTCGATACAGGTCGGCGCTCTTGCTGCCACCATGTTCTGGGAGGCTCTGAACATCCTGGCCGACAACTCAATTGCAGCAAAGAAGTCGATGGCATGCACTGTGGTCCGGCTGCCCGGAGCGGAGCCTACCCGCGCCGCCACAGACCGGCTCACCTGGTCGAACGACGTCACCATGCCCGATGTAGGCGGCGTGTACGAGGTGCGAGTGTCCCAACGCGCGATCACCGAGATGCGCGCTGAGGTCCGCCGGGGCGCACGCAAACGCGGCGACCGCATCGAAACCGGAGGCATGCTGCTGGGGTCTGTCGACGATGCCACTCGTACCGTCTATGTCGACGTGGCGACCGGGCCACCGCCTGACAGTGCCCTCTCCGAGATCTACTTCGGGCACGGCATCGAAGGAAGCAAGGAAACGCTCGAGCATCACCGCAGCAGCTCCGCCAACAGGATCGGATTCGCCGGCATGTGGCACACCCACCCCTTCGGTCGCGCTCTACCGAGCGACATCGACAAGGCCGGAATGGCTTCCCTCGTCAGCCCGGACGGAACTGGCCGACGCGCACTCATGCTGATCCTCGGCGGTTACGGGCAGACGTGGCACGCGTGGCGTGACCACGGAACGAAACCGGACATCTACGCCCACGTAGTATCCCGACAGCCATCTTCAAACGGAGACACATCCGCGGTACAGCCGGACCGGCCGACAAGCCAGTATTTCCCGGGCGGATATGGGTATACACCCGCGTCCGCCCGGGCGTCGAGTTACTGGGGACGGTTGTTCGGGAGGCAGACATGAACGAACCCCGGATCGGTCTTGCACTGTCCGGCGGCGGATTCCGCGCCACAGCATTCGGCCTCGGATGTCTGCGAGCCCTCCATGACCGCGATCTCCTCCGCCATGTACGCGTGGTATCCGGGATCAGCGGCGGCAGCCTACTGGCCGCGATGTGGGCATACGGCCCAGAGTCGTTCGACGAGTTTGACGACACGGTGACCAGTCTTCTCCACCAAGGTTTGCACGTCGAACTCATCAAGCGCACTGTAGCGCCCATCAGCATCATGCGGAGCGCTGGTAGCACCACACGTTCCCTTTTGCGCCGTGAGCCTCGAAGCTATTCGCGGACAAACAGTTTGATTGAAGCCCTGGCGGCACGAGACTTCGGCCGGAAACCTATCGCGTCGGTGACACACCCAGATCTCGCGACCGTCATCACCGCGACCGATCTCGACACGATGAGCACGATGCGTTTCGGAAGTGAGGTTAGCTCGTGTTGGTTCCACGGGGACGTGACCGACCCCATTTCCGTCGCTGACGCGGTAGCGGCATCCGCGGCGTTCCCGCTCCTCCTTCCTCCGGTGACACGAACATTCACCTTTAACTGTCGTGACGGAACGACCCACAAACAGCAAGTAGTACTCACGGATGGGGGTGTGTACGACAATCTCGGTCTGTCCGCGCTGATGCCAGGTCGGAATCCACGATTCACTCGCCACGCGTACGAACTCGACTACCTGATTGTCTCCGACGCCGGCCGCGGGAAGACGGTCAAGTCGTCGTCCAATTACATGTACAAACGGCTGCCGAGGGTCTTCGACATTACGTATGGCAAGACGCAGGACGCAGGAAGATCCAGCCTCAATGAAGTCGGTAGGAGCGGTCAGGTCCGCGGTATCGTCCATAGTTACCTTGCACAACGGGACGGCAAACTCCCTGTGCACCTTGTCGATCTAGTCCCACGCTCTGCGGTCGTGAACTATCCGACGAACTTCGCGAAGATGAACGCCGCCGATCTTGCCGCGATCGCGATCCGCGGCGAGCAGCTCACACGCGTGCTGCTCGCCCATCACTGTCCGGAACTGGGGATCTAACACGGACGTCGCCATTGCGGATTGCTCAGCAGCCATCAACAGAAGACCTCGCGCGTCGGGGCCGCGACCTCACTGCATTAACAAAAGTGGGCTTCAATGTTGGAGAAACTGTCGGGCGCGCAAACCTTGTCGTGGAGGTTCCGAGCCGCGTGTACGCGGCACAAGCACCTGCCGCCGCCATCCCGCGCGGAGGGGCGAACGGACCGCTCGCGGGTGACTTCGCGTCGCCGCCTATGAGCAGTTTGCACGGCTGGAATGCGACGGCGCGGCTGTGGCGATGCGCGTTCCATCCGCAGCGTGGGGCGCCGGCTGGTGCGTTGCTACCCGTTAAGGGTTGGCTGCAGGAGCGTGTTTCAGGAGTTCGTCGGCGTATGCTTCGGCTCCGCGACGCACCCATTCCGTGGTGAACCACAAGGTGTAGAGAACGATCCACACCAGCGAGCCAATCAGTGCCACGATCGGGACAGTGAGATCGAAATCGATCGGGACGCGGACGATCACGACCATGGCGGCGATTGATCCCAAAGAGATGAGCGAGGCAACGGTACAAGCGAGCGTGCGCAGGCCATAGACATTGCGCCGGAAGCAATATCCCACTAAATCGTTCTTCAGCTTCGCGTACGTGTCCTTGTGTCCAGTACGTGTGATCAGCACTCGGGTGGCCGCTTCATAGATTTGGTCGGCCCCCACCGGATCAGCGTTTTCCTGCGCCGGCGTGGGAAGCGTGATGTTCGGTCCAACGATCGCTTGCAGCGATTGATGAAGGTCGCGGTGGATGATCAGGTTGTCGGCCGTGGCCCAGCGGAGCTTTTGGGTTGTCGGAGGACCACCCCACTCTGCCCAGAGTGCCTTCTCGATGCGTTTACCGGCATCCCTCCCCAGGTGTTTTGCGAGCACCGAAAGAGCGAGAACCACCGGTATCGGGAGGAGATTCCACCAGCTCTTAGCCGCGGGAATTTCTGCGACAAGGAGCGCGGCACACAGATATGCAGGGACGAGTGCGACGACCACCGGCAGCGTGCGGGCTTGGAAGTCGAAGGTGTCGTAGGACATAAGTTGAGTGGGGGCTTTCTAGTCGTCTTCGACGAGCGGTGGGAGGGGATCGATTTTCGACCACCCTGGCCGAGTGGTGCCGTGGCTGAGGCATACGGTTCGCCCTTCGGTAGCGACGGTATATCCGCCTCGCCGGGAGAGTGCGTTGACTACTTTCGGTGACGGGTGCTTCGGGGCGGCCTTGGCAGAACTGATGGGGGCCTGGAAGTTTCCGAATGATTTTCCGGGCGCTCCGACGATTCGATCGAGGAGGGAGGGAGCGAGATTCCGGCGGCTTCCGTGATGAGGGGCCTGGAAAACGGTCAGTGGGTAAAGTCCGAATGAACCAATAGCGCGCTCGTATTCGTCTGCGGCGGCGGTCATTGCAGGGATGCCGGCGTCCCCGGTGAAAAGGATGCGGCGATCGTCGACAGTGAGCAGCGTAATCACGGATGAGTTGTTCCGAGGGCTGGTCTCGCCGTCCTCACCTAACGTCTCAAGCGGCAGTGACGGGAGCACCGCCGCCAGCAGATCCCGACCTTTGGCTAACAAGGACGCTGCCAGCGTTCGCCTAGATGCGGCGACACCCAGCTTCATCTCCAGCAGATGCTCGGACAAAAGACTCTCGTAGTAATCCTCGGTGGGGCCGAGGACCAGAAGTTGCCCTCTCCAGCGGGAAAGCTTAGTGAACGGCTCGGAGATCGTGACCCGTCGTTCTTCGGCGGTGGCGATGAGATTGTCGACAGCTTCTAAGTTACTGAAGTCCGCGACGTTGCGGTTGTGCTGGCGGGGACGATGGATGAGAAGTTCTCCCACTTCCATCGTCTCGACGATGTGTTTGAGTCCGTTGAGGTGATCGGCGTCAGGGTGAGTAGAGATCATGATGTCGACGCGTTCGGTGCGGTAGTGCGTCCGGATGTGCTCGACCATCTGTTCGCCGGTTGCGCCAAATCCGCTATCGATGACGAGGACGACCGTTCGTCCATCGTTCAATGTGAGTTGAGCGCTAATCGCGTCGCCACTCTTCGACCCTGCGCCGGATTCGCTCTCTACGGGAAGGAAATCAATTTCGTACACTACTGCGGCACCCTCTCGAGGTTCGTCGCCGAACCGCACCGCGCGTTTGGTAGCGCAGCACGGCAGGTGGGATGGCGGCGATGAGTCCTCTCAAGCCATCGACGATCCCTACGCCAGTCCGGCTCCCGGACCGAACCCGGGATATCGACAAGTAGACGTTACACCTTTTGTATCTGACAGTTGTGGGTTTGACCTGCGGTGATGACATGTCCCTGGGGTGGTTGTTGGGTGTGTGTGGGGCGCCGGCGTTTTTAGCTGCCGGCGGGGGTGCCGGCGGGGTGTTCGGGTTGGGTGGTGTGGGGCTCGTCTTTGGGTGTTTTTGAATGTTGTTGTGTGTCAGTGGATTTCGGTATTCGGTTGGTGTTGGGTTGGTTTCGCGGGTTGTGCACGGTGGTATTTTCGTGAACGTCGAATGTTGTTGTGTTGGTGAGTGTTTCGATGTTTCGTGTTTCCGGGTTGTTTTGCGGTTTGGTGGGTGGGGGTGTATGATTGGGAGCATGATGATGACGAGGCAGTGGACGCGAGACGGGGCGCTTTTCGTGACCCTTCCCCTCCTTCCCAGTCTCGTTCGGGTGTCGGGTACCGGTTCAGACGTTGCGATGAATTCGATTGGTGAGAACCAAGATTCGGAATTCAGAGGAGCGAAGCGACTCGATCGACGGCAACGGCACTCGACCCACTGCGAGCCGCGCAGCGGCTCCCTGGCGGGGAGCGCAGCGACTCGCTCCCGTCTCCCGACGCGAAGCGTCGGGAGGAGCGCCGCGG
>Ga0153995_1000008_pt1 | contig 53109 bp, 55 predicted proteins | sample TSNC079MetaG_FD_104678 | JGI IMG/M metagenome (GOLD analysis project Ga0153995, IMG submission 104678) | Attine ant fungus gardens microbial communities from North Carolina, USA - TSNC079 MetaG | ecosystem: Host-associated > Fungi > Mycelium > Unclassified | place: USA: North Carolina, Lumber... | reverse complement strand
CTTCATCGATGCTCGCACGCATATCGGCTTCAGTCAGCGAGAGGTTGCAGCGATATCGGGCGTCTCCGAATCAACCATCCGCCGCGCGGAGTTGGGCGAATCGAATGTCTCGATCGTTGTGTTCAATCAGTTGATGTATGCGGTCGGTGTCAAACAGGCTGGCTTTCAGCCAATTTGCGACTACTCCGCGATGGTGGCGGCACGATTTGTTCTGGGGGATACAGCAGTCCAGCTCAGTGATGCTGCCCGCGAATGGATTACCCGTTGGCGGAAGATGGGGACCGCAGTAGACGGTGCCTCAGGGTTCAAGACAATCCTTCGAACTGCCGGATATGCGGCAAGGATTTTGGATCGACCGCGGAGAGAGACGTATCGCGGTCCTTTGCTTCCGACCCAGATCTTTTCCAGACTCCGCGAGTTGCAACAGTCTGACAACCTCGATTGGGCGGTCACCGGTGCGGACGGCTTGCCGATGATCTACGTATCAGATCCTCCGCTGGCGTTGGAACAACTCAATAACGTTGGGAGCGGCAGTAATCGACGATCACGCTTCTGGGAGGGAGTGACGTTACTGGATATGTCTCCGGTGGTGAATGCGCGTGTGCGTGGACGTGTTTTAGCTGGGGGAGACAAGGTGCGTTCGATGGGCGAGATACAGACGGTGATCGACATGTATTCGGCCGGTCAGATAGACGCAGCAGATAGGCGTGCGAACAGCATTCATGCGAGATCGTTCGCCGACTGGGAAGGGCTCGGGTCAGGACTGGTTCGTCGTGCCCGCGAGACGGGGGAACAAGCGTGAGTTGCAGGCAAGCGTCATGCAGCGATCGCCGGCCCGGATAAGGCCGATGACAACATCGCGTAAGGGCTGGTCAGAGGAAGAACGTGCGTACCTCGCTGCGATCATCGAAAGTGAGGGAGGTGGTCTGGTGGACTATCGGGATCAGGTGCCTCCGTCGGGTTCGTTTCCTTCCCGGGAGATCGAACCGCAGGAGGGGACGTAGGATTTAGCAGATATCGTTGCGCAGCTTCGGATCCCGAGGGAGTGGCCATGCCTCGGACGGCATCATCTGGTCTGATTTCGCCGACCACCCACTCATATACCTCTGGCCAGCTCATCGATCGGATCGTTGCGACAACGTCTTCGTTCGAAATGTGACCTCTCGCGGTTCGAAGTTCTGGTCGGGCCACCCATTCGTCCGCGTAGTCGATCACGGCGTGCGTCATATCTGCGACGGTTTCCGCGAGAGTCTGTTCACCCGACAAGAGACCGAGATCCGGAGCGACGATCACAAACGCGCCGTTGTCGTCGAGGAAGACCTCAAAGCCGGTGAACTGATAGGTGGAGGCTGCAGGTGCCGGGAGAAATGTTCTGGACGGATCCGGTTCGCGGTTGATCCATTCGACGATCTCCTCGTCGGTCAGTCCATCTACCTGGGCCGCAAGTGCCGCGCTCCGCTCCGGACGTTCTGAGGTGGGGTAGTCGGAGTGGTTCCACCAGTATGCATACTGTCGCAGCTGTTGGACTAACTTGTCGGTCGCTTTGTCGGAGTCGGAGTCAGTGGCCGAAATTCCAAGTCCGGGAACATAGACCGTGTAGAAGCCGCTGACAAAGATCATCCGAAAGTCGGCGTCGAATTCCGGTATCGGTCCAATCGACATGATGAAAACCCTTGTCGCTCAAGTGTATTACTCTGAGATTAGAGCGACCGTACGACAGCTATTTCAAATGTGAAGCCCCTATGTATGGGGTGCTGTAAGGAAAGATCTCGTCGCAGTCGACCGATGAAGCTTTGGTCTGTGATTGGACAGCGGTTGGTAATCCGGCCATGGTCGGGGATTACATTGCCTGTCGCCGCATCGCGGTCAGGTTATTGACCAACCTGGTGGTCAGCTGCCCACGAGCCAAAAGTTCAAGCGGAGTCTGGGCGCCCGCGATGCGAATCGGGGTCTCCCACCAGGCGAGGGCTCCCCACGGATCCGTTTCCGCTTTGAGATCTACGTTTGCGTAGGCGGCGATTGGAATGACCGCCCCTGCTGCAAGGTCGAATTGAAATTTCGGATACTCCCAGTTCAGAGCACGGGGAAGACGGATTAGTGCGCCTTCTCCTCTGAGTGACTCCAGCCTGAGCTCTGCGTCGGAGTGATAGGGGTACAGCAGGTTTGCGGCTTCTGCGGAGCGGATGCACGAGAACCGCCGGCGTAGCGATTCTGTAAGCGTCGCCATCCTTGGGTCATCCTCATCCGGGTGAGTCGGTTCAGCCATCATGTGCCCTCAACTTGCCTTCTGGTGTGGCATTGCCCGTCGATCGTAGCTAGTTAGGTACCGTATTTGTCCAGGCATTATGGGATGAATCGGGGAATCATGGTCACGAGATGGTCTGTTCGAGTCGATCCGGTCTTGTGGGATGACGTAAAAGGTCGGCTAAATTCACAGGAGAACCGTCAGCCGAGAGTGACCATGAGTTCGATCATCGAAGTTGCGTTGCGCAGGTGGGTTTCCGAGTGCGCCCCTATCACTGAATTGATTACGGCTGAGGAGCTCGAAGACACTAAATCGCCTAGAGTGCCGGTGCGAGGCAGGAATCGCCCAATCGACGCGTCCGACGATAACGACGTTTTCGTAGCAGCGAAAGCGAAGGTCCGCGTCAGTTCGGGGCGACGAGTCGCGGAAGCTTCCGTGCAGACCCCTTATGCACCGGCGAGAGAGCGGTTTGCGCCGAAGAGTTTGTCGATCGGCGCGAGTGTGAAATCTGACGTTCTCGCGACGGCGCGTGCAGTGGCTGCGTATCGGAAATCCATGCACCTTCCACCGGGTACGTTGGCACATCCAGCCCTGGTCGTGCAGTCGGCGCTCCGCGATTGGCTCCGCGAAAATCCGCAGAAAAAGTGATCTACATCATATATTGGACGAATTTTCGGCTGAAAAGTAGACGGAAAATTGGTTTTGACCAGCGGAAATAGGCATTCATCTGGCCAAATATTATTACATCGCACTCCTCTGCTGCGTTCTATTCATCCCGTGCATCGCAAAGTGCGTTGCGGAAAGGATCGGAATGGCAGAGAAAGCGCTTGAAAAGCATGAGGACGAAGCCGCAGAGCTTCACCGGTTATCGTCCCAATACGAGGATGCGTACGGCAGGCTCCTTCTGCTCTGCGACGTTGGTTTCGTCGGACATGCGGCCGGATTCACTCGTCCGGTTGCGCTGCTCCGAGAGGCGGTTGCCCGCGCAAAGATTGGGGAGGAAGTCGCGGCGGAGTTGAATCACCGGCGTAATGCTCTCGTCGAACCGCGTGACCGTGACACCATCTACGATGCTCGCGATCGGGCAAATCTAGATCGGGCGTTGATATTGGCCGAAGCGTATTTCGAAAAGCTGTATCGCGTGGAATCTCGATTCATTGCCGAGATCGCAAGCCGACTGTCTGGACTCGTGGATATGAGTCAACGCTGTGCAGACATCGGTGACGGCTGTGCAGACATCGGTGACGATTGTATGGCAGACCGAAGGGCATTGGCCTCATGCTGGCTGGAAGATGAACCGGAATCCTCCCTGATGGCAGCGCTGCGGGACTTCAGGACGAACCTCGATGGCGATGACGGAAGAGCCGAAGTGGTTGATCGGTTGATTTCATACGTAGAGGTAGTGCGCGGGCTGCTTATGCCCGCCGATTACTTCCCGCACAAACAGCGTGCCGAATGACGAAGCGGGCCTCCGAGGTTGGCTCACTTTGTCCGCATCCAGACTGCGCTGACTCCAGTTGCGTCGTCGAAATTGGTTACAGCGCGACGTGTCTCACCTGCGGGTCCAAGTGGATCGTGACGCTCTAGAGGAACGAGCGGCGTGACCCCTGGGATGTTCAGCTGGCCTGATTGATCACCACAGCGGAAAACGGTTCGATCAATAGGGCTGATCGAGGGGTTGGGGGCTACTACCACGCATCTGATCTCAGGAAAGGTCAGACTGCCTGGTAGTAGCAAGGGTGCCACGGATCGCTTATTTGCAGATCAAGGCGGATCGCAAATTCGGCACTAACGGTCCGTGGCATCTCTATGCCTTTTTGCTATTGGCGATATTGAAAACTGTTCGTCAATAGCGCTATCGAATCTGCATTAGTGATTATCGCTGGACATTTCGGCTATAAGCCGAATAAATTTCGTCGTAGACGAGTTAGCTACTCGTTCTGAATAACTGAAGCAAGCAGGGTGGCCCGGTTAGAGGTGACCATGTTCGTCACCCTGCTTGATTTCAGAAATGAACAAACACCTCACTTTTAGGACATTCCCTATGATCCTCTGCGCGCCCGAAATCGATGAAGAAACTCGATCTTCGACTGACTATCTTAATGAGCTGCGCACACAGGAATGCCCTCGAATCACGCCGGAATCAACTCGGGATGAGCGAGGTCTACTGATCGATTGGCTACTCCTCGATAACGGAATCAGTTTGATTCCCTGCACGATTGACAAGACTCCAAGGATGCCGTGTCTGCAAAAGAAGCTGGATCCGGCCAATTATCAAGGTAAGAAACATCCCTCGTGTGAGAAGTTTGGGCATGGATTCAAGACTGCGACGCGGGATCGGGAGCTGCTGCTTGACGTTCTCGATCTGCATCCCGAAATGGTGCTCGGTGTGGTGCCCGGCCAGGACAGGCTGATCCTCGACATGGATTCGGACGACGCGATTGCGAGCTTTTTGGCTGCAACAGGTGCCGACGTGGAGGAGAATCCTTGGGTGTCGACCGAACGCGGCGCACACCTGCACGTTAAGTGGCCTGGCGCAAAGTCATTCAAGACCAAGCAGCTACCCAATGTTGACATCCGCAAGGGTGGAGTCGGCTTCGTGATCGCGCCGGGGTGTGAACGGTCAGAGCGGGCGTTGTATACCCATACGCGTGGTATCTGGGGGCATGTGGTCGAGAACGAGGCAGTCGTTCGGTACATTCTGAAGACGGTGGCGCGTCGGCCGAAAACCTCTGGTGTCCAACGGAAGCAACATGTGAAGGCCTGTGGGGCTGAGAAGATCTTGCTGGAGAAGTGGCAGAACAATTTCGATCTCATGTACGGGCAGCTGAAGGACACCCCAGCAGGCCGCGAATACCGATCCCGCCGGACCAAGCCCTCGTCCCGTACCGATGACCAAGACGCGTACGACCTCTGCTCTGTATGGAATGTGGCCTACCACTTGGGCTTCACCCAAGAGCAAGCCCTCGGCTTGGTGAAGAAGTTTCAGCCAAAGCTGGCGCAGAAGCGCCTCGAAACCCGTGACGAAGTTTGGCTGGTCGAAGACGTGGCACGGGTATACACATCTGCCGCGGGATGGACCGGCAATCCCCTCGTCAGGTATCAGGCCGAGCAGGCATTGCAGACGATTGAGCGACTGTGCGGTAAAGAATCTCGGCAGTATCTGCTGCTCGATTGGATAGTCCGTATGTGTACGACCACACAGAAGGACGTACTCAATGTCGGGCAAGAGGCTACCGCCGAACTTTTCGACGTCACGCATGTGACGATAGGTCGCGACCTCCGTTTCCTCCGCCAAACGATGGTGGAAAGCTTGGCCGGCGAAGACGGGCAACCCGTCCCGGTTCTCAGAGTCGTTCGGCGGCACTGGTATGACGCAAAGCGCTGGAAACACTGCAGGACGACGTCGTACGCAGTCGGTGGCATGGTGGCGGTCGGTGCGGACGGCAAGGAGTGCCCCGATCTGGAAAAGGCAGCCGTTCTACAGGCGGAAAAAGCGTTACTCACGAAGGTGAACGACGCAACCGGACAGTGTTGGCCATTGGTGCAGATGGACTACGAGGTTGACCTGGTCGGAGGCACGGTCGATGTCCGAATCTTCGACGAGCGCCTTCAGACATCGGACCCCGTCGTGCAGTTCGAGATCGTACCGAACCGAGAGGCCCTCAGTCCGCTGGTTCGGCGTGCCGAAGCGAACTGCCCGAACTTTAGCTCGCCTGAGAATGAAAGCAACAGGTACCCCGATGTGCGAAAGGAGCCGAACGCGCAGGTGCCGGCGAAGCGCTTGGAGACGTTGGTCGAGAAGGTGACGGTCAATGCTGCAACATTGGGTCGGCAGCGGTCACGGTACGAGCGGATCTTCGATGGCGTCAAGTTTGAGCTTGACGACGAATGCTTGCCGATGAACAGGCAGGTGCCCGAGTGCATCGACAGCGCTTGTCTGATCCGTTCATGGGACGACGTCGACGTGGTCCAGGTGGTGACAAACATCGCCATCGGGTGGGACGAGATCCGTCGTAAAGCCCTGATTATGAGGAATTCTCCCGAGGCTGAGGCGGCGATATGTGCAGTCGAGGGTGAGACATGGAAACTCCTGTTCGAGGCTGAAGAGCGGCTGGGTAGACGCTATGACAGTCTCCGGAGAGCGGCGGAACGCAAGGTTATCCGCGCAATCCGGCACCTCTAGGTCTGTATCGCTCACCGAAGTGCCTTTGCGCGTTCAAATCGATTGTGATGCACTGAACTCTCGATTCGAGTAAGTCGTACCCCCTCGAACTTTCGGCGCGTCACAATCGCAATGCGGGGCCATTGGGGTCGCAGTGTGGTCGGTGAGAGCTTCGGGTTGCGCTTCAAATTTGATCGCGATGTTTGTCGTCGTAAACCGTCTGTCGGACAGTGGCATTGAAGGTGATGAATGTGAATTCAATAGAAGCTCTGAGCTCTACGAATGGGTCAATGTTCAATACGTCCACGTCTTCCGCTTTAGGAGCATCAGTGATCCCCGGGCTCCGCAAAGAAGGGGTGTTCCGAGAGGAGGCTCCGCGACGTATAGGGAATCTACGCAAAGAGATGAATCTCGAAGCTGTTCCTAATCAAAGGATTCGCGTCGAATCGGGAGCTATCCGCCATGCGCTCTGAGCTCGTCGTATGGGTCAATGTTCAATACGTCCACGTCTTCCGCTTTGAGAGCACCACCGACCTCAGGGGTTCCGCAGAGAAGGGCGATTCATCACGGGCTCTACCCTAGGAGGGATCTCGGTATGGAAGTCAGTCTCCGCGACGGTGCCATATCAGTCTGCGATCGACGGGAAAGTGATGTGCTGCACAGAGTTCCGAACAGCTTCCTGGACGAAGTCTCGACGTACCTGAAGCTTCGTGGGGCTATTGCTGAAGCTGAGTGCGACGCTGACGAACTTTCGATACTTCTTACGAACGATCTATCGAGACGACGCTCCGAATAGAACTGAGAGCGAATCAGAGCTCCCGGTATCCGTAGACCTCGCAGAGGATCTTCCGCGAAGACCGATCCTCGTCGAATGGAACCTCCTGCACCGCATACGACCACGACGATGATAGCCATTCGATCGACGCTATATGGCCGGCATCGGGAGTCTTATGGCCGCAGGGATAGAACATCCGATTCTCGGGCCAATGTCCGCGGTCGTAGTAGCCGACTGAAGCGCAGATCGTGCAACAGGCGAGCCCGGCGGCGTGCGCATCGTGGATCGGATCGAAGTTGTGGCCGCGATCAGTCGGATCCTCGATGATGATGCCCGCGATGAAATCCCGAGAGTCGGTGAGTGCATCGAGGCGGGCGGGCTTCCGATTCAGCAAGGGTGCATCTGTGACCATCACATAGAAATCACTCGCCCGGCGATCGATGACTCTGGGCGGTTCGAACTGTCCGCTCGCATGATCCTCGACGACCAGGTGCGCCAGTCTGTCGCTATGTTCGGTCGACAGGGTGAACGTGACACCGGGGAACTGCTGGTACGTCCAGTGGAACCCGAGGTCGGTCAGCAGTGCGGCCCATCTCCGGTGAGTGGGTGACTCCAGTGATGGCTCGTCCTGCGAAGTGCTGCCGCCGAACGGACGGAAGATGGATGAATGATCTGGGCTCATGGGAACTCCGATGACGGAAAGGATATGTCTGGCGAAAGTCTCTATACGGCTATTTTACTAGGCTGATCGCCGCATCTACAGTTCAAATAGACTGGTGTAGGGCATATTTGGGTGTGGCTCACTTTCAGTATCGAGCGTTGAGGAATAGGCTGACCGAATGAACGCAGATCCGGCGCAGTCCAAATGAGAAGCGATGGTGGAGAGCGGTGAGGTCCAGCTGGTCGATCCGAATGCCGCACTCGACCATCTGCCGATTCCCGCAATCGAACTTCCGGACGGCATCTCCTCTGATTCCATTCTCCAGGACCTTCGCCGTGATCGCTGATGAAGGTAGGCCAAGTCAAAGGGAAACGTAGGGGAGTTTCCGCCGGGTTTCCCAGGCGGAATTCCGGCTGGCGTACGAAGTTGGGATCTACCGGCCGGACAGCGGGAAACAATGATGGCCGAGAACGTCTGACGACTCTGACCTCACACAACGAGGATGTCTAGGGGCGCCGTCAGGTGGACGGAGAGCGCTCGGTCCGTTCCGGCGGTCCTGTGTGAGGAGGCGCTAACTGGTGGAGATTCAGACCGGACGACTACGTAGCATTTCGCGAAATAGAACTCCGACGAGATGCTGCTCGCATTTTCTTCCATGTTCGACTCGGCAATGTCAATCCTGTGATATTCAAGTCAGATACCGGTCGAGAATGGGGATGATTATTCATGTCGTTGGTTTACAGGGCGATTTGGCAGGACGAGCGAGATGAACTGTGCGCCTCTGCGTTCGGAGAATTCAAGAAATGGGTCGAAGTCGACAAGGTTTACAGCGCTTTCGAAGTGCCGGACTTGGGAAAGGCGACCGCCACTGTCCATAGGTCCCAGATAGACGTGCAATGTGATGTTTCCGTAGAACAAGCTAGTTCGCCTGATGGACTGATTTCGGTGCTGAGGGCTTCACTGACCGAGTCGTCTAGCGACGGGAATCGCTGGCAGACGACTTTGAGGGTCTGGGACGTTGGGACAGAGGAATCAGCGCACCGCGAAAGCTACATCTGGATCGACGTCGCCGCAGTTGGAGATGGCGTTGACCTCCGTAGTCTCTCCCCTGCGGCGCCGAAGCTTGCCCGTTCGCTGCTCTCGACGAGTGCAAGTCCAAAAGTTGGAACGCTGCCTCTGTCTGGCGATGTCCAATATTTCTCGGGAGATACCGACGGTGAGCAACTTGCCGGCATTGTCTCCGACTTCGACCGCACGCTCCCGATCGTCGTCTTCGCTCAAGATGATTTGCGATTTGCTGCAATAGCCGGATCCACGTACGAGTTTGCAGAACTCGTACAACGTGCAGCTAACCAGGTGGCGGGCATCGCCCGGATTGCGATTGCAGACAAAGCGGCTGCGGGCGCTCTCACCGAGGCTCTCGGAGAAGGTCACGGAGTCTGGGACGGTGCGTTCAGGGTCTACTTGAAAGAACTGGACCCCGCTGCGCGAAACGACGGATGGCGTCACCGATACATCACTGCAGATAGGTACATGGGATACAAGTCCTCCGCTGCAACAATTATCGGCCGTATGCTCGGGCTCAACTCGGTCACTCGAAGACCGCCAAAGAGTTTCGATCGCGCGAAGAAGTTGCTCGACGACCTACGCCGTGCCGGAACTGATGACCTCGATCAGTTTATCGACTATGCAAACGACGAGCTTGAGAAGCGGGACCGTGAGCTGATCGATCTCCGCGAACGAGTCAACAGCCTTCAGCAGCAACTCGATCACGCGATCCTTGATCGACAGATGGCGCTCGAGGAGGGCGCCGAGCGTATCGAAATGGTCGAATCTGTCAGTCGGAGGCTCCAGCATGTGCTGAAACGACTTGCAGAAGCCGGAAAAGCTGATGACTACTTCGAATCAGCCGCATCGACAGCCGCTTCGACTCCAGTAAAAGCCTCGTCCACGTCGGATGCAATAGCGAAAGCGCGGGAGTACCTGTCGGACAGGTTGATCATTCCGCATACCGCGCCAAAGGGAATTGAAGTTCTCGATTCCGACGAAAGTGCAGGTCCTTGGGGGCAGTACACATGGCAGGGACTCCGAGCCCTCCACGCATATGTGTGTGTGCTTGCCGAAAACCCAACGGAAACAACGAGTTTCTTTCTGTGGTGCAAGAACTCCGGCCATCCGCTCGTGTGGGCCACGAACAAACTCGCTATGAAAGAATCCACCACAGTCGAGAACAACACCAAAATGAGACGTGACCGCACATTCGACGTCGACACAGAGGTTGATCCGTCTGGCTCCATCTACATGGAATCGCATCTGAAAATTCAGATCGGAGGCGGCCTCCATATCCCGCGAGTCTACTTCCACGTCGATCCGATCAACGCGAAGGTCCATATCGGCTTGATAGGCCCGCACTACTTGGTACCAAATACGCAGCGATGAGACGTGGGAGGTGATCGACTCGGCGTCGACAAAGCGGTCGTTCACCATCCACGCGCCTTGGCATCAGAGTGGTAGTTGATGCCAAGGCGCACGATTTTGGTGAGCGGTCGGCCGTAAAGATGGTCACCACTCAACGGATTGAATGCGGAACCTAACGACTTGAATGCGGAACCTAACGACATGACTGCAGTAACGCACGCGGCGTATCCTGTTAGTCCCGTTCTCGCACGATATGAAGTCGGGTTGTAGCGTGTGAGTCGACCCCGCCCAAGGGAGCAATATCGAGGTATCAAAGAGGAGAGCATATGAGTAGCAGCAACGGTGACGTCAAGACCCGAATGCCGAACCCGCTTCGGCGTCTCGCGGCGATGGGAATGATCGGCGCGTTCGCTGCGGTAGCTCTGCTCTCAGGCTGCTCCAAGGAGGATCCCGATACCTATGATCCGAATTCTGGCTCAACTTCTTCGACGCCCTCCGACGACAAGATGATTCAGCTGCTCAACAGCTACAACAAAGCCAGAACCATCGAGGATCAGTCGGAGCGGGAGGCAGAGGCGAGCAAATATTACTGCAAATCCGGTGCTGCCGACTACACCGACATGGACTACAAGAATTACGGCGCGGATGAGATGTGGCGAGCAGCTTTCGAGGTTTTGCCCAAGTACACCGTCCAGAACAACGCCAAGCACCGGTACGAGACGAGGCTGAATACGATTGAACTTCAGCCGAGTGAGACCACTATTGATCCCACCGGCAAAAAGAAGACCGAAGTGAAGGTGGAGTACGTCATGGAAGACGGAGACTGGAAACTTTGCTCCACTCTGAGAATCGGATAGCTCGAACAGGCCCGGAGTCCATAACCGACTTCGGGCTTTTTCCTGCCGATTCAGAACAGGAACATCGTGCTGATCTCGTCCTGCTCGATCCGCTTACCGGCGACGTTGAATTTCCTACCGATGACCATGACCGGAAAAAGGTTCTTCTGGTTCTTGCTGGGTCGCTGTCGATCCCGAGCAATTTATCTTGAGAACTCGGTGGTCATTGAGATCAGTCGTCAGCGACCTTCGTGGCGAGTCTTTGATCGTCATCCACGCCGTTTCTGTCGGAGCTCTGACTTAGGTTCCACGCGATACTGTTCAGCACCCGTCTGGAGGTCCTCGTGACGATCGATCTGTCTGCTCCGGAACTTGTGCTGTTCCCGCTTGCCGCATCGCAGGTGGCCGTGTCAGGCACAAGGGCGTCGCGCGATAAGAAGCTCACCAAGTCGGTAGGGGAGCACTGGGCCTGCACTGTCCTGGCTGGGCTCGGCTGGGCAGCTTCGCTGACGCGGGACGGAGTCGCTCGTACGGATGTCCTTGCGGTACATATGGAATCCGGAGCGATGGTGTCGGCGCAGGTGAAGGCGGCCTCGTACAGTACGAACCCTTCCTGGTACTTCGGTGAAAAGGGATTGCTGCCGGCGATGTCACCGCAGGAGTGGTACCTGCTGGTTGTCCTGCCGGAGAATCCGTTCGGGACCCCTCGCACCTTTGTCGTGCCGAGAGACCATGCCGCGGCCGGTGCGTGGATCGCGTACCGGGACTGGCTCACCGACCCGACTGCCGAGCCGGGGGCTAGGACGACCAAGCCCAGCGCTGCGCGTACGTATTCGTGGGTGTTTGAAGACTACGAGGATCAGTGGGAACGGATGACAATGCCCGCGGATGAAGCGCCGATCCTGCTGCCGACCTATATGAGGGATCTCGCTGCGAGTGAGCGGGTCGGGCTTCCTCCGGGTCATCCGTGGCGGCATCATCTGCCGGAGTGGTGACTGGCGATGAACTTGATGTCGACGATCACCGCACGGTGGGACAGATCAGTCACGAGTCCCCTTTCGAAAGAGTCAGCGGAAGGACCGGACCGAACGGGCATCAGATGTGGAGGGTGATCTCACGGCATCCATGGCTGGTCACCTGTTCTCCCGCACCATTTCCATACTCCGTCCTCCTTGGTGAAGTGCACCCGTGACTGGTACGGGGATCTGCTGGACCTGGTCTGCCATTTCATGTCCGCCCGAGCCGTCGCGGTGCCATCTCTGGCGACGTTCGTGAACTCCAGTATGTCCGCGGGACTGTAGGTACTCGGTCCTCCTGCCGCGGAAAGGAATTCCTGACAGGCGAACTGCGGCATTGAAGAGCGATCTGACGCGAGCAGTGAAGCGTGAAAGCCTCGCTGTACTGACAGAAGCTCAGCCTTGAGATCTTCGCCGTTGTCAGCTCCACATCCAGTCGCAAACGCTATCAGCGCGGAAGCGCAGGCTGTGCCGTAGCGGCGACGGCTTTTCAGGTCCGATCGTTTTGTGGTGCGCACCAGTTCTCCTTCACGGATTTCAATCCGGTTGTTGAGCAGACATTTTCGATTCTGTCTTGATGTTAGAACCGAGTTCCGTGTCTGTGCTGCGCTGCAAAGTTGAGCTGCATCAGGAGGGCTATCCTTCACGATTAGTGGAAATGTAAAGGGCTACTTTCTAATTCGAGAAGATCGAGCAATATGTGTCGGATTGGGCCGGATCAACCGGAGCGCCGGAGTTTGTGGCAGGGCTTCCGAAGAACACCTCGCTTTGCCGAACCAGAGTGCAGGCAACCGCTTCAATGCGCCGTCCTGATCGAAATGTATTGCGCCCAGAAATCCACTACTGAACGGTCGAGGCCAATGAATCGAGAAGTGAAAGACAAGGCCGACGAGGTGAATCCGGCACCGTCACGATTGAGAGGGATGCTTCGACGATCGTTCAGAGCCGTCAGAAGTACCCGATGGTCAACGAGAGCCTTACTCCTCGCATTGATCTGCGCAGCTATCTTCGCGGCGAGTGGGCCGGCAACGGCTGCGTCGGAGACTGTTCAAGCGTCCGCAACTGTGTTGGCCCAATCCTCGGACGTGGTGGAGGCGGATTCCACAATCCGACCGCCATCCGAATATCGAACCGTGATGCTGGAGGCCGGAAACCTCTTTCAAGCGAATCGGTACATGGTGTTCGAGCGATGGAGGAGTGCGACCGAGGTTCCCAGCCCAGATCAGTCATTCTCCTCGATGGCGCAGATCCCCTCGGCGATGATCAGCGGTATTGCAAAACTCCTCCTGTCTGGAGCGGCGCTGATTGCCTATGTGCTGGGATTCATGCTCACGGTGAGTCTTTCGATCGATCTGATGGCAAAAGCAATCTATTTCGTGGACGGGGTTGTTGGGAAGGCCGCTTTCGGTGCGTTTGGTTTGGGCGGAGGCTCGTCGGACCTGGTCTGGACAATTCTCATGTTCGCGGGCGCGCTTTTCCTGTGCAAGTACGTACCAGCCAGATTGAAAGGGGAGTCAACCCGGCTAGCGTGGAAGGACTTGGGCACGGTCGTGGTCATTCTGTCCCTGTTCATCGGGATGGCCTTTCAATCGACGAAAAACCACTACGACCCCAGCATTCCTGGATCCGGCACGGCTCCGGTCGCCCAATCCGAGGCCTCTTCGACAGTCTTGACCTCCGAGGAAGGTTCAATGGATCCGTCTGATTGGGCGGGGCTATCGCCCGGATGGCTCGTCGTCGGCATTAACAAATTGGCGGGTTGGGGGATGGGTTGGCTCAGTTCTGCCGTCAACACGGTGACGAATGCCGTTGACAGCAGCGTGAATCCGACAGACCAATATGGGTCTGCGTGTGACAGGTACATCGACGGTATGCATGCGATCTACTTGAACACAGCTGCAGGCCAAGCTGCCGGAGGAAGAGCCAGGATCATGGTTTCGTTCGACAACCTGGTCAAGCAGCTGTACTTCTACAACTACCAGTCTGCAGCACTTGGCACGAACGTGGGCGCGAGTAACGCATGGTGCCGATTCGCGGAGAACCAGGCGGGCTCTGCTACCGGAGATCAGATCCTGATTGCTCGAGTGGCGGGACTGTATAGCGAACTGATCGGCACCGGCGGACTGGGCGTCATAGGGGGCGATCCGGAGAAGGTCAGCGATCCAAGTGTCGTCGCAACGAACAAGGACACCGGCTCCAGGAATGTCCCGGTATCGAATGGTCATCTTGTTGATGCCGAGGGTGATTGGATCGACGGTCAGTCAAAGTCAGTAGCAGAGAGAATCTTTGGCCCCTCCTACTATGCGGAGAAGACGGAGCGGAAGGACAATGTCAACGGATCTACGATGAGTGTTTTCTACTTCGCCGCGTGCGTCTGGAATGAGATAGCCGGGCCGGTGAGCCTGAACAAGGAATGGTTGAATGCCGGCCGTGGCTCGGTCGACAAGTTTGACCCGAACGACAAGATCACCGATGCCTCGGTGTGTGGCGTCGGTGGGAGCGAGAAGGACGACACGCAGATCTGGTCGCAAGGTTTCGGGCCCAACTATGAAGCCTCGAACACCTGGAACTACTGGAACTACAACGGGGACGCGTCGCTCAGTCTTCCGATCGTGGGGAATGTCTGGGGCATGAACAAGTCGGCGGCAGATCAGCAGTTCGATTCCGCCCCTGAAGCGAACGTCACGTACCAGAAAGTGATCGGTGGCAGTTCCGGCAACGTACTCGTCTTGGGGCTGACCAGCTTGGTTCTTCTGGCATTTCTCGCACGCTACTTCGTGTCGTTGGTGGCTGGAGTGGCGATAGCACAACTGATCGGAGTACTGATCCTGCTGGTGCTGCCGCTCATTCCAGTATTGCTGGTCTTTCCTGGCGCGAGGATGAAGCACATCCTCATGACACTGGCGAAGACATTCCTGTCGTCGCTGCTTGTGGTCTACATGGTCGGGATTGCATTCGAGATTCTGTTCGCAGCCCTCCGGTTCGTTACAGCACTCTTGCCGGTGAGAAGCTTGGATACCGAAGCAGGAGCAATCCTTTCAGGATTTGCCTGTATCGCGGTCTTCTTCGTCATGAAGTCGGGGCTGAGTCGTTTCGCGCAGATGGACATCGGTGACTTCAAATCGACTGCGATCAAGATCGGTGGTGCTGCAGGATCGCCGATACTCGGTGCAATGGGACTTCCCACACATTCGCTGTTCGATGCGAGTTTCTGGGGCGGCACTGGTTCGGATGACACCAGGAATGTCACGACTGACGAAGACAAACTTGCAGGCCAGGACGACCACAAGAACGACGACATGTCCAACCTGATGGCGGGTTCCAAGACAAGTCAGTCTGCGACGAAGTGGAATGCCAAGGCTTTGGAAAACGGATACGCGAATCCTCTCCTCAACGGGGTCGCCGGTCTCGCGAACGGAGCGGGCTGGGCCAAGGGGAAGTACACGGAGAGCAAACCCAAAGTCGCGTCGGGGCTTGCGTCGGCGAGAGATGGCCTTCGCTACCTCGCAACCGGCGTGGAGTCTCCACTGCGCGGGTCGACGGGCGTCGAGGCGCGGAGTAGGAAGGACGATCTGGTCGACTCGATGGTGGACCGGCCTGACCTATCAGCCGAATCCAAAGCCTCGGCCGGGCTTCCTTCGGTGGACCCGTCGGACAGCGACAGCAAGGTTGCAAAACGGACAGGCGCAAGTTCCGCGAAAGGCGAGAGCCGACTTGCACCCGATGAGGTCAACGACGCACTTCGCGTGGAGGAGTTGGCGGCAAGTAGTAGCGGTCGGACTACTTCCGCACCCCTCGAACGGGACGGTTCAGTCGCGATCATGTCACCTGAGATCACCACTATGTTGGCGACCCAGGCGGACGCTATGGCGGAACTCCGATCCGCGAGTAGGGCCATGTCAGAGACGTTCGATCCGAGCAATCTGAATCTGAATGATCTCTTTGCCGACCGCAATGTGGTGGGGAGGGAGCTAGCAGCACAGTCGAATGCGATGGCAGATGTCGCACGGATCATCGAGGAGACTCAACGAAGTCTGACCGAGGGTATGGAGTCGGTCAGCGGGACAGCTCGTAGCTTGGGAAATGCTCAGGCTGAGACGAATCGACTGATCGGGGAGTCGCATGAACGTGTGTCGGCAGATCAACAGGCTTTCGCAGGTCAGATAGCGGACGCGACTGCCGAGATGACCAGATCAGTGAGCGACTCACACGAAGCGAGCAGTGACCTTGTTAGGGCGTATACCGCGGAGATCGAAAGGCACTCCTCGCGCAGCCGTTAGTCTCACCGCAACTGTCGCTCTCTGACAGGTATCCCCCGATATTCTGACTGGCTGAGTATCGGGGGATACCTGTCAGATATGAGTCTGCCCGAGACGGCACGCCGGGATCCTGGCGTGGAGTCATGGCGGTCGAGATGGCGAAAAGTTAACTTATGCAGCATATTCGATCGAACTGTGCCGAAAAACTACCGTCAAATCGAGCGAAAGATAACTTTTGGCCCCCGAAACGCTGTTCGAGCTTAAACACTCTCTTTTCCACATACTCATATCGCCCAGCACTGCGTGCTGGGCTCTGCCCTCAGGCCCACCGAAGCTGCCGCTCCGATGTGCCTTTGCCGTCCGTATCGGTACCCGCTCCGAACATCGATGCGTCGCACCGTTGAACCGTCTGGACTTCCGCCGTCGATGGACCTCGCCCCGTCTGCCCGTTCGGTCATCCGTGACCGGTCATCGCCGTCGTCGTCCTGCCGCTTCAACGGTGGATGAGCTCTTCGAGGTGACCCCTCCAATGTCCGGATCGGATCCCTCCAAGATGACCGCCACGAACACCGGCATCTCTGTGTGAAGCCCTGCCCGATCAACCCGTCATCACTGCCGAACAGTCTGCTCTGATCGACGAACAATGCAGAGGATCAATGAGACGAACAGGCTTACCAGTCCTTGAGAATCTGTCAACAGGATTGCGAGACAGAATCATCGAACGGTCGATCGGGTATCCCCACTACGGAGTGAGACCAGCCTCCCTCCTCGTGACCTCGACAGCAGTTCGGGACATCGCGAGGAGATCTGATCAGAGGTGTTCTCCCGGCTCGGGTTCCGTGGTGACATCCGTGGTGATCAACCCCTGCTGACAGATCTCCGAACACGAATTGAACGGCGCAGCAAGATGATCTCAAAATGAACTCACACTGATCTGTTGACCTCGCGAGGAGATCATCTGGAAGCGGTTGACTCCTTACAGGTTCCACCCACGAAGATGGCACCGGTTCGTGATCCGCGAGGGCCCAGGATCTGCGCAGACAAGATGACCTCAGGATGATCTCCGCACATCAACCGTTCGAGCCGTTGAGATCATTTGGGATAGAAGGATTCCGGCATTGCATCCGTCGCAGAGTGGACTCCGTTTCGGGAGTACGACCGACGCTGAGGCGGCCATCCAAAATGACCTCATGATGATCTCCGCACATCGGCCGTTCGAGTAGTTGAGATCATCTGTGACGGAACTGTTCCGGGTCAGACTCGGTCTCCGTCTGGCACTAGTTCAGGGCGGTGGACCGATCTTGAAGGCGCCCGACAAGATGACCTCAGGATGATCTCAGCGGGTCATCCGATCTGTGTGTTGACCTCATTAGGACGGACTTCATTCAGGGCGTCGCTCCATACGGAAGGACCTTGCCATGACATTGCCAGATCGGTGTGGAGTCCGATCCGGGATGCGCCGCGATGAGGAGCTCCGACGGACATCGTGGAGATCCTGTTGGCATCGGGTGACCTCGTCATAAGTACTCGATCGATGTACTGACGAAGAGCTGTTCCGTCGGTCGGACCTCTGCACGAAATCCTGTCCGGATTCCGCGCCGACGTCCGACCGACGGGAAACTGCTTGAGCTTTCAGATGACCTAGTTCAGACGCCCTCCGTTCGTCCGATCAACTCGTCTACCCCGGACCGAGACGAGCCGATACAACTAGAGAGCCCCTCATTAATAGAGAGCGAAGCGAACGTCATGCCCCGGAGTTGGTCGAGGGAGAGGGAACCGAAACCGCGGGCTAACGCCCGCACTTGTTGTTGTAGTTGGGGCGGCGATGAGGGAGTTGACAGGACGTCGGATGGAGAGGCCTACGCGTTCCGTTGGAGGTACCGGGGGAGCGAGACGCCAGTTGTGGGACCTTTTGCGCGGCCAGTCAAAAGGGAATCTTGATGCTGTCACATTCCGGCGCAAGTCATTCGTCACTATCGCGAAACCAGGTCTCAGCAGAGACGGCAGCTCTGCATTCGAATCGATCGCGAACGCCCAATCGAGTCTGCGATCTATACAGTCCAGTTCGATCGATACGGCCTCAGCAATCGGGGCACCGCTGGCATGGAGTGGTGGGCGGGAAAGTCTTGTCAATACGGCTTCAGCTCACCTTTCGCGTCCTGATTCCGACGGCTAACGCGAAGGTGAAGGGACCGCAGGGATCCCTCAGTAAGGACTCTGAAGTGGCGGGATCAGTTCCCTAACGCTCGGCTTGCCACTGGGTTAGGCGAACTCGTGGTCTATTCCCCAACACACTCCGTACCGGTCGAATGACAGAACATAGTGCGAGCTACCCGACCAAGCACCGATCTTGATCCACTGGAGGATGTAATTGCCATCGCCGGTTCCATTCCTTGCGTTCGGAGCGCCGACGAATGCGACGATTTCCCGTTTGGTTCGGCCGGCAATTGTGCCTAAGGCGCGCATTCGAGATGCCGTGTCACCGAATCTGCCTCCTTTGGGAATTGGTCCCGGGTGGGGTATTTGGGCCCAGACGCAATCTGATGGAACTTGGGTGCCGGGACGTGGGGGCGTCGAGGCGTCGAACGCAATCGGCTGCTGATGCATGGGCGGGGCGGTCGCGTAGGGTACGAAACCTTCCATCGGCTCGGGTTCGGCGTGTTGACTCGGACGAGCACTGGCCGCAGTGGTGGCCGGCTCCGGCTGTTCGGGGTGCGACCATGGTGCGAGTGCCGCAATTGTGTTTGAGATCAGGTTCGACTCGACATCGCCAGGCTCAAGGCGACCGAAACAGAGCGTGGCATTGACATTGCTGATGATGTAAAGGAAGTGTCCGGACATCTGTTTGCGGACTTCGACCCGCGAAACTCGATTGATTTCAAGCGTGACTTTCGGACCGGACTTAACCACATCATCGGACCAGCCGGACATCACCCTGCGGTCGGTGATCACCATGGAATCTAGGGTCGGTTTCATCCCTGAGGCGCGAGCGATCACTTTGATGGTTTCACCAGAAGGTATCTCGGGTGTCCATTTTTGCAGCCACTTGGAAAACAGTGAGTCTTTGATGTTCGCACCGCGGACAACTAAGTCGGTTGCGCGGGGTTGCGGATAGAGTGGCTGCACCGCGGGAGTCCACTGCGTCCCGTCCCACCATCGCTGGTTTACCGACGGATTCTCAGGATCGGGATACCAGCCGGGGCCTGGGGGTTGAGTCATAGATGCTATTTAAGCAAACTGGTAAACAGACTCTCTGAATGGTATTCCTATCCAATGAACCGATACATGGTCCTTGTCGTGCTCGCTAGCATCTCTCTTACTGGATGTGCTAGCTCGGGCGGCGAAGCCCCCGCGAGGCCGACGTTAGAAATGTTGGAGGCTACGCCAGGAGTTGTTCCATCACTCGCGTCGGAGGCTTCAACATTCCGATTGCCCGGATCGATCACGCTATCCCCGGTTGTAACAGAGGTGCTCGAAAAGTACAAAGGAGGCCTCGACTGGATCGAGTGCCGGGGCGATGCGCGGGCACCAGACCTGACCTATCGGGCGCTTGTGACTGTTACTGATGACGAAGAAGAAATCGTTGGGCAGCACATACTTGGATCCGGCGTCCTTAATGCCGATACTCGTGCCTGTCTGATGCAGTTCGCGGTAGAGGTGAAGGAGGGGAACAGCTCTTGGTATCGAGTGCGAATCGGCGATCAAGAGCCATTCCAGGTGAGCTCACCCACCGCGCGCGGTGTAGGCGCCCATGTTTCTATTGGGTACTGATTAGCTCTATGCTTGAAACGGAAATCTGGGTGCGGCACATCAGCGTTGATCCCATCTTCTACGTCTTGCGTCCCGCGTTTTCTGGTTTGAGCCAGCTATGACTCGTAAAGATGCTGTGCAGCATTCGCTCCACGCTGCGGTGATTGCCAAGCTGAAGGCTGACCCCTCCATCCCCTACGTGGAGATTGCGGAGCGGAACATCGACAGGATGCGCTCGGCTGTGCGTGGGCCTTCGATGGGGCGCTGTCTGGACAGATGGGCTGAGCTGATCAGCGGCCCGTTCGGCCGGGTGGAGTCCGCATCGCTCACAGATAGTGAGTCTGGACGAGAGGGGCGCTCAACCCGTTCACCGGAGTGCTGACACAGGAAGGAGCGGTTGGTGGCACTACAGGGTGTCGATCGCAAACCTGGAGAGTGCGGCTGATGATTTAGCGATGTTTGGCGCTTCGAGATTGTCATCGAAGTCGCAGGAACGGGTCGAGATTGTGCGCGATTCTCAGCTCCGGTGAGAGCTTTTAGTTAGATCGACTCGATTTCGCTTCGTTGGATCGTCAGAATCGACTGTGGGAGACAGCAATCGACCATCAATGAGCTCGTGCTCGTTCGATTCGTCGCCGCCTAAACTCGTCAGGCGGGGTCCCGATCCGACGAACGGAAGGGACCCCGACCCGACAGCACGGCGAGCGGGACCTATTTGTCCTCGCTCGCGGACCCCTTGGTGTGGGTGCGGTAAATCCCAGGCAGAAGTTCGCCCAACAACTTCTGGGCGAGATCCGCGTTGTTGAGGATCTGCTTGGAGAGGTCCGCGGACGATTCCATCGCGCCGAGTACAGCTGTGACGAACTCATTTTGGAGCTGGGCGGAAGCGGAGAACTGGGCCAGCGAGTTCGCCTGCGCCTGCTGTTTGAGGGGTTCACTCTCGATCAGCTTGTCGCGTACATGGGTGATCACGTTCTTGATGCTGGCAGCGGAATGCTCACCGGAGAAGAGGTCGTTGAGCTTCTCGATGATCTCTGACATCGCGACCATCTCGGGGTCCCGTGCAACACCGGTGCCGGCAGCATTGGAGGGTTGCAACTCCGTCCCTCCGCTCAACTTCCCGTCCGTCTTCTCCTGCCCCAATTGATCGATGTAGTCGATCTGCACTGTGGAGAGATCGATCGGATCGGTTTGGACTCGTTCAGTCAGTTGTGGAGCCAGATGCTTCAGATAGATGGACAGCTTTTCCAGCCAAGGGTCTTCGTAATCGAATAACTGGGAAAGGAAGTCGTACTGCTTGATGTAGGTGCTGATGTCCTTGCGGAACATGATCAACTCTTCGAGAGCGACTGTATCGCCCGCTTCGAATGCTTCGCGCTGGCGGACGTCGTGCCGATCTACCGCGGGCTTGATCCAGTGGGCGAGAGCGTTGTTGCCCTTCTTGGCAAGGTAATCGTTCACCAGACCGTTGACTTCGGATTTCTCGTAGATGCCGACGACAGAGATCTTCCGTTCCGTGTTGTGCACGATGTTCGGATCAGTCACGTCAGCCAGGGTGGTGACTTCGTAGTATGGCGAGAACGCATCGACGATGTCTGCGACCGCGTTGGTGAAGTCGAGGACGAACGTCTGGTCCTTCTTGGGAGGGTAGATGCGGTTGAGCCGTGACAGGGTCTGCACGGCGGCGACGCCGGACAGTTTCTTGTCCACGTACATCGCCACCAGCTTGGGCTGATCGAAACCGGTTTGGAACTTGTTCGCCACCAACATGACCTGGTAATCGTCGGTGTCGAATGCATCCCGCAAATCGCGGCCCTTCAGCCCGGGATTGGAGTTGGTCTCGGTGAACGGGTCCGCCCCGGATTCGGTGTCAATAACCTCGCCGGAGAAGGCAACCAGAGCAGCCACATCGGTGTAACCCTTTTCGGCTACGTAGGCGTCGAAAGCCTTCTTGTACCGCACCGCAGCCTTTCGGGAGCTGGTCACCACCATCGCTTTTGCCTGACCGTCGAGACGCCATGCCACGTTGGCACGGAAATGCTCCACGATGATCTGAACCTTCTGCGCAATGTTGGTCGGGTGAAGCTTGACCCAGTTCATCACCGACTTGATCGCCGCAGACTTGTCCACCAGATTCTTGGTGTCCTCAGAGCCTGTAATTGCTACCGTTCCGCCGTTGGCACTCTCGTCCGTCGAATAAGTACTTCCGTTGTGCGACAGGCGGAACGCCGTCTTGTACGGCGTGTAGTTTCGCAACACATCGAGGATGAAACCTTCGTCGATCGCCTGCTGCATCGAGTACAGGTGGAAGGGCTCCGGCTTGCCATCCGAACCCTGACGTCCGAACAGTTGCAGGGTCTTTTCCTTCGGAGTGGCAGTGAAGGCGAAGAAAGAGATGTTCTTCGCTGCTGCCCGAGCCGCCGTCTCCGCTGCGAGCACGTCCTCCGCGTCGAAGGCGCCGCCGTCGACGATTTCGGCGAGTTCAGCGGCGGAGAGGACCGACTTGAGTTTCTTCGATGCCTCGCCAGCCTGGGACGAATGAGCCTCGTCCGCAATGATGGCGAAGCTCTTGCCCTTCAACGAACTCCGGTCATTGATCGCATCCAGCGCGTATGGGAACGTCTGGATGGTGACGATAATGATGTTGGTGCCGGACTCGAGTGCCTGCGCCAATAGCTGTGATTTCGAGCCACCGAGACCGTCGATATGCGCGACGACGCCGGAGCGTGTCTCCATCTGGTTGATCGACTCCTGCAACTGAGAGTCCAGCACCGTTCTGTCCGTCACGACGATGACCGAGTCGAACACCTTCTTGTCAACGTCGTTGTGCAGGTTTGCCAGTCGCTGCGCCAACCAGGAAATGGAGTTGGTCTTGCCCGAGCCGGCGGAGTGTTGGACCAGGTACTTCTGACCCGGACCCTCTGTACGGGCGGACTGGATCAGCTTGGTGACGGCTTCCCACTGGTGATACCGGGGAAACAGCATCGTTTGCTTGCGGGACTTCTTCGACGTGACGGGGTCGAACGTGTCAGTCACCTGGAGGTGCATGAATCGGCCGAGGATATCGAGCCAGGTGTCCTTCTGCAGGACGGTTTCCCACATGTAGGCCGTCGGGGAGGACCCATTCTCGTTCGGTGGATTACCGGCATGGTGGTTGTTGCCACGGTTGAAGGGCAGGAAGTAGGTCGCATCGCCGGCCAACTTGGTGGTCATTTCGATGGCATTGTTGGAAACCGCAAAGTGAACCAGGGCACTGCTTCCGAACTGAAGCAGCGGCTCACCCTTGGGCAGACGTGCAGTCTTGTACTGCGTGACTGCATCTTTGACCGACTGGGTGAAGTCAGTCTTCAGTTCCGCCGTCGCGACGGGAATGCCGTTGACGAAGAACACTAGATCGATGGACTTCTTCGGCGCGGTGGTCGAGTAGTGGACCTGCCTCATCACCCGAAGCCGTACGGCGCCGTACATCGCGGACGTGGACGAGTTCAGTCCGGTGTTGGGCTTGAACTGACACATCTGGAATGAGGCGGCGACATCCTTGAATCCGTGCCGCAGCACTGCCAACGTGCCGCCGCCTGCTTTGAGGTCTGCAGTCAAAGACTGAGAGAGGCGCTTCAGCAGAACCTTTGCAGCCGGATTGTTGGCGGAAGCCGATTCGGGGGCAACACGTTTGGCCAGCTGGACTGGTTGAGTGTCGGCAAGCCAACCGAGCACGTCCTCGGGGAACAGTGCGAGTTCGCGGTCATAGCCATCGTCCGTCGGCGAGTACAACCAACCGTGATCAGCGAGGTGGCTGCAGATCTCGTTCTCGAACTCAATTTCGTTGTGCTGAGCCACTAAATCTCCGATGTCTGGGGAACCGAGTCGAGTGCTACTTGTTCAAGGTCATTGATCGAATTGCCGAGAGAGTTTTTCCAGCTGTTTCGCCCGTTGATATTGCCACCGATGAGGACAGTTCCCGCCATGGAAGGACTGTTGAACAGGTAGTCCTTGACGAAGACCAATCCTTCGCTGCCGATGGTGACTACGCCCTCCGCTTGGAGCGCATCACGGCGGCGGCTAATCGACGGGTACGCAGAATCACGCACCTCTGGCCGGCCTCTTGATCCTGCCACCACGAGCAGGCCTTCTGGGGTCTGATACCCCGTGGCGCTGCAACCGCCCTCCTTGAAATACAGCAGTTCGGATGCAGGCTCGCCGATAGTGTTTCCGCCGTCGCCTGCATTCGATGTCTTGAGGACTGGTTCCAGGATCGGAGCGCCGAGGGTCGCCAAGAGGACCGCGATGGTGTCGAGGAATTCACGACAATCGGCTTCGAGCGGGGCCGGTGTGAACGGGTTTGAAGCGGCGTTGCCGTTTTGGAGCTCGAAGCGTCCATACTGTTTCGCACGGTTGATCGACAACCACTCCAGATACGCCACATGGGTCGAAGTCCACTCGTTCGTCAGAGAGACCGCGACCAGGGCTTTGGTCCAGAATTCTTTCTGGCCAGTGTGTTGCTTCAGTCTGTCGCCGACGCTGCCCGATTGGCCGATATAGCACTGGGGGAAGTCCACCGATTCAGAACCGAACAGATAGTAGACACCTACTTGATTGGACTCGGCCATGTCCAGGAAGTCCCTCAGCAGAGAGCGTGGAACCTCGAATACGCGCACCGTTCGCGTTGTCAGGCTCGCGACCCGCATTCCCGAAGGGTCGCCTTTAGGTAGATAGATTTGAATTGTTTGGGCGTTGGCCATTGTCAGACAACTCCTCGAACGTCGATCTGACCGGTAACAGCCGCGGTTATTAGAGCTGATCGATATTCACGAAGGGTGGCGATCATTTCACATGCTTTAGCTACGAGCGCGTCTATTTTTTCGCACCGATAGTCCAAGAATTTGACAATGTCCTTCTGTTCAGATGCGGGCGGTATGGCGAATCGGATGCATTCCAGTTTTTCGCTAGAAAGGCTCGGAATCGTTGCATGGTTGCTCAGCGTTGATATATGGCCGTTGGCGAGTAGTGTCTTTATCAGGTAGTCCAGATATGAAGTTTTATCTGCACCTTTGGTCCGTACACGGAGGATGTGGTTTTGGAAAACCCAGCCCTTGAGGTCAGTTGGCAGTACTGCAGATCTTCCGTATCCGCCCCCGCCCTCGACGACGACGAGATCATCTGCGCGTAGGCTAAGTTGTGTGACCTCATGTGGCTCCAAGGGCATTTCTTTAACTTCGCTGAGATCAAGCCCGTGCGGTTGAATATTTGCGGCTCTCATGTACGGGTAGAGGATAGTCCCCGGCTTCGGGTTCCCTGCATTCAGCATCTTGCCGACAGTCACAGTGAATCGGTTCTTGACTTGAACATTTCTCCATCGGGAAGGTGCTGTTGAAACCCACGCCACTCCAGAATCTCGCATCTTCACATTAGGATCTAGTCCTTTGGTGACTGCGTTCGCAATAGTGGCTCTACGATCCTCTCGCAATGTGGCGATGAGTAGTTTCTGTTTCGAGATCAAGGTGTCGATCTTGGAAGTTTCGCGATCGAGGAAGGCAACGATTTTGCGCTGTTCGTCCAATGGGGGGAGCCATACCGGCGCTGCGCCAAGTGAGTCATGATTCACCTTAGGCATTGCCACGCGCATTGATGAATCAACGACATAGTCAGTGAAGGGTTTTGATAGAATGATCTTTAAAAGAAACTCAGAATCTAGTTTCTTGAAATCGGGGGATAACCCGTACATATCTGCACTGCATAGACATTCCATTGGTGCAATTACTGCCTTGACCAGATTTGGGCGGATCTTTGAATAGATCACCTGGCCTTTGTGGACAAGATACTTTCCGCTATCTGCACCCTGGGATTCTGCGGTTTCCTCTGCAAGTAACTTGCCGGTTCCCGGCTCTATGTGGTTCGGGGCGATGAGAATCATCTCTCGGATTGTCTCCAGTCGAGGATCGACTTGTCCGGAATTGATCCTTACGTGCCTGCTAAATTTGCTGACTGACCAATGTGAGGGAACTTTGCCGAGTGAGGCAACTGAGGATTCCAGGTAGGATGGATAATGTGAAAAATTCATGCACCAACCTCCGTCAGCATTGACTGAATGACGGAAATAAGGGCACGCAAGTCCTTTTGGATCTCAGCCAAGGGACGTTCTGGTGTGTATTGGTAGAAGTGTCGAGTAAACGGGATTTCATATCCGATTTTCGTCTTCGCTGGATCAATCCATGCATCGGGGATGTGTGGGAGCACTTCTTGCTCGAAGTATTCTTGGATGTCTGCCGTCAGCGGAACATTTTCACTGTCCCTCAATGCAGGGTCAGGTTCCGGCTGGCCCCTAAGATTTGTGCAGATTTTAGCATCAGGATCGTGCTCGCCTATTGTGGACCATATGGTCTTGACCAGTGACGTGCCCGGTTTGCTCAGGCCGCTGGCACGGAGCGCTTTCTGCAACTCTGGCAGGAACGCCGCCCGGTCGTCCCATACCTGTCCGACCAATGTGTTGAGTGCATGTTGGACAGCGGCGCGCTCTTGTTCCTTGAGCCTTGCCACTGACCTAACTGAGAGGACTTCTTCGATCTTCTGAGCCGTGACTCCGAAGCGGAGCTGTAGTGGCCGCTCAACAGTGATCGTGGAGTACCCGAATTCATTGTTCGTGAAAGTCTTGGAGGTGGATGGTGTTTCGTCGGTGCCGGAATCGTTGACAAAATCGACGTACAGTTGCGCGATCATCTTGATGTCTTTGTCGCGAAGCTCTTTGCGTTTGGAGCCCAACGACTTCCGCATCTTGCCGAACATGTCGGCACCGTTGATCAGCTGAACTTTGCCTTCCCGTTCAGAAGGCTTGGCGTTGTCCAGAATCCAAATGTAGGTCGAGATTCCGGTGTTGTAGAACATGTCGGTCGGCAAGGCGATGATCGCGTCGAGGTAATCCTTCTCGATGATCCATTGCCTGATGCTTGATTCGCCTGATCCTGCACCTCCACTGAATAGGGGTGAACCGTTGAGGACGATCGCGAGACGACTTCCTTGGTCGTTTGGCCCATGTACGGGGCGCATCTTCGAGATCAAGTGCATCAGGAAGAGGAGCGAACCGTCGGAAACTCGAGGTAGCCCGGGACCGAAGCGGCCGGCGTGGCCGCGCTCCTCATGTTCAGCGGTCACGGGTGCCTGCTGGGTGTTCCAGGAAACGCCGAAAGGCGGGTTGGAGAGCAGAAAGTCGAAGTGCCGGCCCAAAAATCCGTCATCGGTGAGCGTGTCGCCGAGATAGATGTTGTCGACTCCCTGGCCTTTTACGATCATGTCCGACTTGCACATTGCGTAGGAGCGCGCATTGACTTCCTGCCCGTACAGCACAGGATTGGCGTTCGGATTCATCTTGGTGAGGTGGTCGTAGGCCACGGACAGCATGCCGCCGGTTCCTGCTGCGGGATCATAGATTTCGCGGATGATGCCCGGCTTGGTGAGCTCGTCGTCCTTGTCCGCAAACAGGATGTCGACCATGAGAGAGATGACTTCGCGTGGAGTGAAGTGGTCACCGGCCTGTGCGTTGTTCGATTCGGCGAACTTCCGGATGAGCTCTTCGAAGATGTAACCCATATCGTGGCCGGACACGACATCAGGATGAAGGTCGACGTTGGCGAATTCCTTCACGATGTCGTAAAGGCGATTCTTCTTTTCCAATTCCAAGATAAGCGTCGGCAAGGCAAAACCTTCGAACACGTCGCGAATGTTAGGGGAGAAGTGCTCGATGTAGTCGATCAGGTTGGCTGCGACTTCCTCGGCGTTACCTGCGAGGCTGGCAAAGGTGTACTTCGACGTGTTGAAGAAGGGCAGGTTGAACTTGTTCTTCAACACGATTCCCGGATCGACGCCAAGTCCTTGGATCTTCTCGTACTCGGCGAGGACCTGGTCCTTGGTAGGAGCGAGGATGGCATCGAGGCGCCGCAAGATTGTGAATGGCAGGATCACGTCGCCGTACTGATTCGGCTGGTAGGGGCCGCGCAGTAGGTTCGCGATGTTCCAGATCAGTGTTGCATTGGTCTTAGCCATGTGCGGTGGGACTCCTCGGTTCGGTGTTCGGGATTAAGTTACCGCAGGTAGCTGACTCAGTTGTGGCGCCACAGTGCTATCGCGAGCCAGTATCCGATCGTCGCTTGTTCACCCAGTCAGGATGACGGGCGAGAGCGGTAGCTTTGCCCCATGGAGAACTGCAACGATGCTCTCGACGCACTGGCCTCGTGGACTGCATGGCTTCCCTTGGACGTCGTACGTGCCGAGGTCAGCCCACGCCGGCCAGGGGTATATGTCGCCCGGTACGCCGATACAGGCCACATTTTCTATGTTGGCGAGGCCCACCAACGAGGCGTGAGGGAGCGGTTGGATGAATACAGACTGGGCAACGATCTGAACGGACTCGGTGCCGTTCTCGCGGATTTGGCTCTTGCGGACGCGGAGTTCGTGCGGGAACGCCTGGCCGACATCGAATCTGGAAACCCTCGAACAGCGGTCCAGTGGATGAAGCTCGCGATGGAACGGCGGAACATCCAGTTTTCGGTTTCCGAGACTGAGGATGGCCCATCGGCGCAATTGCTGGAGAGCCGAGTCCTCGATGCAATACCGAATGAGCATCTTCTGAATAAAGCCGCTGTACGTGCGCGGCGGACCCCAGCCGTGACCTAGGCGCTGGTTCAATTCAGTTTGTTTGGATTAACATTGGGGCAGATCTCGTCTCGGACGAAGTTATAGAACGTGACCACGGCTTCGTCATTTAAGCTGGTGCGTTCCTGAGCATCTGAGATCAATCCGTCCCAACTCTCGATCCGGCGAGTGACATCGCCGCAGTTGGAGGTCACCTGGTAGGTGACGGTGTCGAGAAGAACAGGTTTAGCTCCAACCACACCCATCCGCCCGAAATTGATCTTCACGGAGATCTCGCCGGGCCGTGTGTAGAGCTCATCCGTCGATCCGGTGGCCCAGATTCCAGGCTCCGGGGGATTCGTAGTCGAGGGATAGACGCACTGAACTTCTTCTTCCTCGGTGCAACCGATAAGGCCACCCGCCAGGACCAATGCTCCGATTCCGATCACAGACCTCCTGGTGTAGTGCCGAAATCTTGACCTGACAGCATCCGACATAATTCCTCCGGCGAGTCAGCGAAACTGGATCCGATCAGGAGGGTGAATTCGAACGCGAAATATCCATGCGATCTGTGGCATGTCGAAGTGCAACTGCCATACTGCTCGATAGTTGCACCAATCCGATCGTGGATTGTGTACCGAATCAGGGGGCGTAGATGAGAACAAAACTGGCGATTTCTGTTTGCGTGTCAGCAGCATTGTTGTTGGCTGGGTGTGGGGCCGATTCAGTCGAAGGTGCTGCGCAAGCGGGGGAGAGCGCAGTGGCCTCATCGCCGACCACGACGACTGTATCCGCGCCTGATGTCTGTTCGGGTAAACAGGACTGTGTGTCCTTGGCTGTCGTAGATGTTGACGGGGACGGCAAAGATGATTCGATCGGCCGTGCCGGTGGTCAGATTGTGGTGCTGACAGGTTCCGGCATCGAAGCTGCTGTGGCCGGTACGGACTCCAAGTTGCTGACTGACCCGAAGGCACAGGATGCGGCAGGGTTCGTCGGAGCGTGGGACGTTGACGGTGTGCCTGGTGCGGAGGTTGTCGTCGCCACGAAGGAGCTCGGCGGCTCTGCCTCATACAAGGTCTGGTCGTGGGAGGACGCGAATTTGGCCGTCATGTCACCGCCCGCCTCGTTGTACGAAGGCAATCCCGTCGAGTGGAAACTGCATCGAGGTGAAGGGGCCGAGACCGCGGTTCGTTGTACCGGCGACCCGTCCAGGCCGATCGAGGTCTGGAATTTCACTGCGCCGTACGGCGGAAGTTCCACGCAACCGGCGATGAAGGTGACTTCGTACAGCTACGACGCTGCGAACGGTGGTCAGTTCGGTGACGGTTCCATGTTCGGTGACGAGCAGAGTTTCTCCGCGGAACCGCAAAGTCTCGGACAGATGACCGGATGGCCGTGGCTGTGTGGGGCAAACGCTGTCGATCCCGCAACGGTTGCGACAGTCAAGTGCGGAACGACCCCGAAGGTTGCTGCGATATCGGCCGGCCTCGACCAGGTGCCAGCCGCAACCCAGATTCCTGGCATTGAGTGGACTTTCCTGGGGGAGACGAACTTCGATCCGTGTGCCGAGCTGAGCTATGCGATCGCCGAAACCAATGGCGGGACCGGTAGTTCGCCGCAGCACGTGATGTTCTTCCACCGCGGGGAGTATCAAGGGACAGCTACGGCGTGTTCATTCGGCTTCACCTCGGTGATTGATTCCACCAGCGACAGTGTGACGGTTCAGTACAAGTGGCCGCGAGGGATGGACTCGAATGCGAATCCGTCAGGTCTGGCCACCGCGAGCTACGTATGGGATGGCAACGAGGTCGTGATGCAGAATGACCTTCCTGCAGAGTTGCTCAAGGTCAGTGGCTGCAAGTAGCAGTTTGACGAGGATGGTCACATCCTAGTGTGAGACGTCGGGCGTGCTAATCGCGCAGCCGAGCTCGGAAGGCTGAGAGCTCTTGCTCGACGTCGCTCTCGCCGTTGAGAACACGGCGGCAGGAGGCTTCGGTATCCGCATCGAAACTGCCACCGGACAGACGTACGGCAGCTTTGGAGATACTGAAGGCTTCGTCGTCACTACGTGTATGCGCGCTATCGGGGATATCCATCTTGCTCCATCTTCCTCCGTCTTCCTGCAAAGTGTCTGTTACTCAGTGCGATTCAGAACGTCTCGGAGAGAATCGAGATACGTCGAGTCGATTAAACCCGGAACGGGCGTCAGAATCGCTTGTGGGGATCAGTGCGAGCCGTTCTGACGTCATCTCGATCTTCCGTGGCGACGTTATAGGGCTGGAAACAGGCTGTGCCAGGCCTCGGTTACTCGCCGATCCGTCCGCATCGTTCTCGGCCGTCCTCGATCAACTCGAGCTGGGCGTCGGTGACACTGCTAGGGCGGTCGCGTCGATAGAGCATTGAAGTGCGCGCGTGCTCAACCGAGACCCCTTTAGGGTGTGAGACTTCGTGGCCTCTCTCCATGGAAATATTCTACGTGGAATCGATCGGACCCCGCGGCGTTGCGCGCTTCTTCGGGGGCCGAGGCAGTCGTGCCCTCAAAGTATTCAGGGAGGCGTGAATCCGACTTGTTGTACCGTCCGGATAATCTGGTTTTCTGCGACGAGAGATCGCCGCGCAGATCCGGTGAGAGACCAGACATCTCGACGCCGGGACCAGGCCAGAGCCAGACACTCTGTCCTCGGTTGAGGGACTGCGCGGCGATCTCTTCTGTTGGCAAACCGATACCGAGGTAGTCCGTCGAGGCATTCGGTCACCAAGGTTCGTCAAGCAATGGCGGTAGATCGAAGCTGATCCGCCCGAAGCTCATCCTGCTGGATGTGAACCGCGGCATCGGACGGGGCTTGTCCCGCTCCGGTCGGCCGGAGTCGTTCGAGTCTCTTGCGGTTCTCACTGGCACGGATACCTTTGCGGATGGCTTCCTTCTCCTTGATGATCTCGTATGCCCAGACGCGGTAACGGGGGTGCGAGATGAAGTTGAGCAGGTACTCGTTGACAGCTTCGACCCGTCGAGTCGGAACGCCGAGGATCCGGGCAGCATTGCCTGCTTCGTAGGGCACGTTCTCGTCGGCGCAGAAGAGAATGCGGGCGTACTTCATGTACTTCTCCGCCAACATGGTTTCCAGCACCTCGAGGAGGAGTTCCGCGCTCTGCTTGTATGCGACGTCATCTGAGATGGACGCGGGATCCGATTCCGGGATCGACACGTACACCGGGTCGTGAACATCCCCGAAAGTGGACCGCGACGGAATTGAGGGGAGCACATACGTGCAGGCAAATCCGGTGATGTCTTCCAGCTCTTCGTCTGTCGGACGTCGACCATGATCACGCACGAATTCGTCAGTCGCAGCGAGCCAACTCCAGGTCGCTTGAATTGCTGCAGTGTCGGCGCGATACGGAGTGCTGTTCTTTGCGATCAGCCTGTTCATCGCCTTGCTGATCGCTAGGGATGAGTAGTTGGCGAACCGAACTCCGGGATGGTTGTTCGTCCCGCGAGCGTTGAACGAGTTGGTCACTTTGAGTGCAGCGATGACTCCCTCATCGAAGAGATCGTCGCCGTCCCATCCGACCGAGGATTTGTTCTCAATGTTTCGGTCGCAAATTGTGCTTGCAAGTTTGCTTATGTATGGCAGGTAGGCGCGGACGAGATCCGTTGCTGCAGTGTCGCCGTCGCTCAGTATCGCCGCTTCCTCTTCGGTCGGGGCTCTCTCCTCGGCGCAAAGCTTGTCCCGAACTTGGCGTCGAGCAACCAATCGGTCGGAGAGGGCCAATTCGTCATCGTAGGTCAACATGATCGGTCTCCTGCCGTGTCTGGCAATTGATCTGCGCGAGCCAGTTCAGACTGCGACTCTGGAGTGCATGTGGCGGCGAGTCTGGATCTGTGTCGCAGGCCGGTGCATCAGTGGAATGGTCGATATTCTTTGCGGTGCAGGGGAACAGCGGTGAAGTATGCGTTGTGGTCACCTCTGCACGGGGTCCATCTGATCGGTGCGTGAAAACGGCAATACCGCTGACCTGTCATATTCACGGTCATACGTAGCTTTGGCTCCACCCATTCTTGGATCTCCCTCGTCTGGGATCGCGTTAATTAACGCTCGCGATTTATCTATTTATCGTATTAGGAATTGCTCTGAAATGACAGTTATATTTCGTAGAAAACTTCTTCTCCGGTGTCATTATCCTTTAGTTAAAGGGTGTGAAAGGGATAGTTTATTAATCGAAAGATGGATTTTGTAAAGACCAAGCTTGGTGTGCCGGAGAGGCTGGGATGCTCGAACCAGATCACGATGAGGCTGAGTTGCAGAATGATTCTGATGATTTCCTCTCCGCCATGGTGGAAGAACTTGAATCCCTCATCGATGAACAATATGAAGAAAGTCTCGGCCAGTTCGCGATGGACGAAGCTCTGCGGGTGGATCGTCGAGCATTAGCCACTGGTAGGGGACTGCCACCTCGTCCACTTCCTCAACCAGTTCGCCTCAGCGACGGCGAGCGGGATGAGCTCGCCAAGATTCGGGCGAAACAGCAAACGAGCAAGGCTGCTTCTGGGAGAAAGTCGAGTGGAGAGGCTCAGACGTCCCGCCGCGACAGGAGCCAGCCGGGTCGTGGAGTATCGGGACACCCGGATAGCGAGGCGGCATCCGCAGGTAAAGTTCCACGGAAGAAATCGGAATCAAGCGCTGAAAAAGTCTTTGATTCGGCGAAGAAGGTGAAAGGCAAGTTCGCGGGCCTCGGCTCGGAGAACAAGCAAACTGTTCCTTCCCCTGAAGTAAACGACACCACGATTGCTGGAACCAAGCCACCTAGCCCGGCGAAGGATAAAACGGCGGAGTCTCTGTCGAAGGGCGCAAAGGGAGAGAAGCCGCTCAATCGGGTCGCCAAGAAGGTGGCCAAAAAGGGCCTCGAAATGGCCTCCAATTCTGTCATCTCCCCAGCGGGGACCGCGATCCTGAAGAAGTCGATTCGCCCGGTCAAGTATGTGGCGACGGCGGGGTCCCTCTTGTTGGTGATCGTGGTTTTTGTATCGGTCATCGGTGCTGCGATCACCGCAGGAGGCGGGGCAGCCGGCGGGGCAGCAGCTGCAGCTTCGCTGTCTTGCCCGCCGTCGCTTTCCGACTCGGAGGCGATCAATGACAGTCACGCGACCAGGCGGACCGCTTCGGAAACCAATCCGATTCTGCAGGAGAGTGCTGAGCCGGGTTCTTCGACTGAGCCGACGACTACGGACTGGGATGCGATCGCAGATTGTGAGTCAGGGGGAGATTGGTCGTCCAACACCGGCAACGGATACATGGGCGGGCTCCAATTTGACCAATCCACATGGGATTCGGTGGATGGCAGCCAGTATGCGCTCACTCCGGACAAGGCCAGCAAGGAAGAACAGATCAAAGTCGCGCTCGAGGTTTGGCGTACACGGGGCTGGGATCCATGGGGCTGCGCGACAAACCTTGGCTACATCGGCGGGCCGGAAGGTTGGGTAAATCCGAGTGGGGATCGATTCGAGCCTGCTCGTGAAATCGAACCGACGAGCCAAACCGAATCCGCGTCGGAGCCGATCGACTACAACAAGATTGACTCCGAAAAAGCCAACGGCACAGAGGAATCTACGTCCTCAAGTCCTGTTCCGAAACCCGCTGACAGCGTTGCAGATATCGGTCGTGACGATAGTCTGACATCTCTTGCGGCGGGCGACATTGTCCTGGACAAGGAACAGATTAGTCTTGCTCGCACCATCATTGGCGTAGTTGACCGGTCGGGGCTGGGTGATTACGCGGCAGTCATCACCTTGGCGACCGCCCTCCAGGAGTCAACGCTCCGGAATCTGGACTGGGGTGACCGAGACAGCCAAGGTCTGTACCAACAGCGTCCCAGCATGGGGTGGGGAACCCTGGACCAGATTCGCGATCCCGTGCTGGCGACAGAGGCGTTCCTGGGTACGAGTGCTCATTCTACGAACGCTGGACTCAAGGATGTGATCGGTTGGGAGAACATGACGCTGACAGACGCAGCGCAAGCGGTGCAGAGGTCTGGATTCCCTGAGGCATACGCAAAGTGGGAGAGTTCCGCCAAGAAGATCGTGCAGTCGTTGACAGGGAAGTCTGCGCAGTCATCTTCGTCCTCATTGACATCGGAACCCTGCTCCGACCTAGGCGGAATGTCCAAGCACGAGTGCATCAGCCTGCTCGACACGACAGAAACAGCGGGGCCGTCGAGCTCGGTACTCAAGGGTATGAAGCCGGACACCGAGATGGTTACTCGCACGGTCAATAAGGAGTACGGGGCTCACACCTACTACGGTTACCGTGATCCCGACGGTTACAACGAGCATTACAACGGTGTCGCCGTCGACATCATGATCGAGCCCGTGCCGGGCAACGAGATGCCCAAATCTCCGGAGAACCCGGAAGGGCTGAAGTACGGCGACGGTATCGCTCTCTACCTCCAGCAGAACGCCAAGCAGCTCGGCATCGAGTATCTGATTTGGAAGCAACACATCTGGATGTCGTCTGATCCGATCGAATCCTGGGACGCGATGGAAGATCGGGGCGGGCCTACCGCAAATCACATGGACCACATCCACGTGAACACGTTCGGAAACTCCGCTGAAGGCGGCGCCGGATCTGCGGGGCAGGCCTGTCAGCGGATCGAGGCGCCCGGCGTGGAGCTGGTTTCGAACGTGGGCGGGCTCAGTGCTCCGGCCCGTGTGCAGGAGTACACGATCTCTGACTTCTTCGGGACTAGAGGTGGCTCACACAGAGGCGTCGACATCGCATCGTTTGGAGCCAAGCCGATCGACCTCTTCGCGATGGGAGATGGCACGATTTCCGAGGTAGTGACTGGTTGTGCTCCTCTGACGCAGGACAATTCGTGTGGTGGTGGATGGGGAAATCACATTGTGATCGACCTCGGAGCAGGGGTTGGACTTCGGTACGCGCATATGAGCGACGTCAGTGTTTCGCAGGGCCAACAGGTCAAGTCGGGCCAACCGATCGGGCGGATGGGGAACTCAGGATGGTCGGAAGGGGTTCACCTTCATCTTGAACAACTCGACATGAACAACGGACGGACACAGGTCGATCCATCTCAGTTGTTGAAGAAGGCCGGCGGATGGACCAACGGGCAACAAGTCACATAGCGGTCTCGATCGAAAGATGTTGAATAAGAGAGGTTCTACGATGTCCAGGAAGCCGAAACTAATCCTCGCAGCGGCGGTTGTGATGATCCTTCTTGCGATAGGGATTCGCAACATCTTCTTCAGCGGGGATGAAACTGTGCAGACTGAGCGGACTCCCAGCGCAACGCACGATACGGGCGATCGACATTCAGATGGTCACATCCCGGAAGGGTGGGTCCCGGAGGGCAAGGAACGTCCTACGACGCCAGGGCAGAAGCAGGTCGCCGAATGTCAGGATGGGCAGTGCCAAGGTGATGAAGCGATTGACTTCAATCTGAATCCGGTCGTCGTCGAGCAGTGGAAGCCTGTCGCCGTCCAGTTCGCCAACAACTTCGGAGCTATCGAGGGACGGAGCTCGGAAGAATGGCTGGACTCGTTGCATCCGTTCACCATTCCTTCCCTGTTCTCCAAGATGTCGTCGATCGACACCACTCGGCTGAGGTCAGGAAGCCGACCGTTTATCATCGCGACCGATCTGACTCAGTTTCAAGAGGTCAGTGTCCGAGTTGACTACCCGGAAGGGTGGACCATCTATTTGAAGTTGCAGATGATGGGTGCTCAGGACTGGAAGGTGATCACTTACGACACTCCGAGGTAGTCGCTCGGAGCGTTGGCTCGGTTTGGCTGGAGCATTTCCGGTCAGGATCCGAAGTCGGGTTCGTTTCTCGCACCGAGAATTCAACCGATTGCCCATGATGGTGGTTCAGACGTACCTGCGAGCGTGGAAGCACGAGTGCTTCCGATGGCAGCAACACGACGGATTCGCTGCGGGACAATCGAAATAGGGCCTCAATCGTTTGTGAATCAGTTCTTGCGGTCGTAACCGTCATCGAGGCCGTCAAGGTGGATGGAGACTCCGTCGGTCTTGGGAGATGTATCGGCGGGCATTTCACCGTCCAGCAGGTTGGCTTCCTCAGTGCTCAGCCAGAGGCGTCCGTGGATCATCTTGAATTCCAAAGAGGCATATGTGGTCAACGGCTCCTTGTCCTTGATGTGGAGCTGGTGATTGACGACGGCCAATCGCATTCGTTTCCAGGCGATCTCATACTGGTCATGAACGTGGACATTCACCTCGTCCAGTGCCGTCTCGAATCTACGGCCGGAAAAGCACTCCCGAACCATCTGCACGATCCTGTAGCCGTGCTCCCGGCTGGATGCCTGAGATATTGCCAAGCCCATGTAAGAGATGGTCTCGGAGTGCATTGTCGACGCACTCTCGCCCTTCTGAATGACCGGAACCGAAAGCGTGGCCGCGATGTTTCCAAAAGCGACCAGCACACTCTGGACTCTTCCGTACAGGTCTTCCGCATCTTCAAGTATCGAGGCCATATCGGGAGCCGGTTGAGCGAGCTCGTTCCGGTATCGGGCCGCGATCTCGAACAATCTAGGTTCGATGACAGTAATCCAGGACCCCGAGCTGTCGTCGAAGTCGAGGTCGCTGCGATGTAAAGCCCCGTCTCTTCCGCCCAAACATTGGTAAGCGATGTCTAGGCAACTGGTTTGGCGATCCAGGAATGCCTTCAGGTCTGCAAGCAGAGCGCTCTCGCAGCGAGCGATCGCCGACCGGTAGTGCTCCTCAACAGCGGCGAGTCCGCCAACGATGTCTGACTCATTGAGGAACCGGTACCGGTCACCGGCCTCCGCCGACTGAGCTGCATCCTGGTCCGGGGCGGAAGTTGGTAGGTCGATGGAAATCCTGGGCAGTGAACCCATGTGGTAGCCCTCGACGTCAACAGGGTTGTAGTCAAACCCCTTGGAACTGAGGAAGTTGATCCACCCCTTCTCGGGATTCCAGTATCCCATCAACAGGATCAAGTAGTACATGCGAATGGACCAGTTCTCCTCAGTCTCACCGACTCTCGCCTCGGTAAGACGGGGTTCTATCCAGAAGATGGGATGCCCAAGAGTTTCACGGAACTCGTCCCGTGCGGCGCCGGGAGCAAGTCGAATGAGGCCCCGGCTGCTCTTTCGGATGATTGGTTTGGGTATCGCAGGAAATCCGAATACATTGGTGGCAAACTGATTCGGCTCCAAACCTGTCTGCAAAACCATGTGAGAGATCATGCTCTCGCGCTCGATCGACGAGATCAGGTGGAAGTGGGTGTAGTTCAAGCCGTCCGAAGCTTGGATTCCTCCGTCTGAGTTGGGTTCAAATGTTGTCGTAGTCATGGTTTCGAGTCCTCTTTCGTCGTGCTTTCGTTTGGAAGATAGCCCTAGGGGTAGGGAATCAGGACGGCTCAGGAAATCCGTCGATCTATCGAAGGGCCTTCTGCCAGTGGCCAAGTACAGTCACGACTTTGCGGACGTTCTCCGTTCTGAGCATCACTCACACGCCGAGTAACTTTGTCGTCGAAGAGCGCTCGATTGGGTGTGATTCACCAATCGCTGTCAGCACTGCAAGGTCGTCATCTGGAGTGTTATTTTTCCTTTGGCGCATCTTCTGCCTTCATGAGCAGGTCGGCAGACGGGAGCATTTGCCCCTGTTTGCCGTACGGCTTGATTAGATCGGAGACTCGAATCATCGTGGCCAACAGCATGTTTATGCATCCGATGGCTATCGCCAAGAAGAGGGGAAAGAGTTGATCGGCACCTAGCCTCGTTGTGGCGGCGTTCGCGAGCACGATCGCCAGGATTGGCGTGCCCAGCGCGGAAATCGCCAAACTCGCACTCATGCGCAGACGGCGTGGGTTCAGTACTCCGTCCGGTATGGAACCACTCCTTCGGAGGACTGCAGCCTCGGTGAAGGGAAATCGCGATCTGAACCGAAACAGACGAAGCCGCCATCGCTCGAATCCAGTCTTGGATCCGTACGACTCGTACTCGGATGCGCTCATTGCGACGTTGATGACATAGGCGCGGTATCCGCCGCTCACAGCCGCGAATGTGCTCACCAGGATGAGCAAGAGTAGGAACGCGGCGCCGCCGTCGGACAATTTGTTGAGGAGTTGGTGTCTGCCAACCAGTCCACTGATGAATATTGCGAAAAGGAGGAGTAGACCCAGTTGGAAGGAGAGATCGCGCTTGGCTCGCCGAAGGACCTCCGATACTTCCGCCCACGGTCCCTGAACAAGTCCAGCCACAATTGAGACGACGACAACGGTGAAGATGAAGAAGGCATTTATAGATGCTTCCAATATGAGGACGTATCGTTGAAGTTCAATCTGGTCGCTGGAATTGAACAGAGTCGGAACGAGCCGAATCGATCCCGCTATGGCGGTGAAGACGAGTATGTTCAAGAGCGACCTCGCGAACCAGAACAGGGTCTGTTGGTCCGGAATCGTGAGCGCATTGGGTTTGAGTGCTTTGATGATTCGTTTCACGATGCATCCTTGAGTTGAAGTTTCTCGTGGATGTCGGCTGGGAGGATGATTTCCTCGCCGGTGTGGGCGATATTGCAAATTAGTGATCCGTGGCGACTGGCGTGAGCAGATCTCAGAGCTGACCACTCCTGGTCGTGAACTGCGCGCGCAGTAGCGACGAGGCGATCCATGGAACCGCGAACTCGGTTGTCGAAGCAATCGAATACCCCCGCCTCAAAATCGAGCACCGAGTGCAGGTTTGTGGCGAGCTCGGGTGTCGACGGCCTCGCAGGTCCGAATGAGTGAGTTTGATGTTGCCGGTACTGGCGAGCGCAGTCGCGGTACAAGAGGATGAGATCCTCCAGTTGGCGGAACTCTGCCAACGACAGCCTCAACAAGTGCCCCCATATAGGTTTCCGCAAGTTTGCGAACTGTCGTTCGTAATGCATCGACAGGTCATCGAGAGCAGGTTGAACGTGATTGCTCCAGTAGGTATTTGAGTCGAAACATGGTCGCAGGGAGTTCTCCACCACCGCCAAAGAGTCTCGATACCGATAGGCGAGATCCTCGTCCAGTCCGTCCGCGACCTCCTGGCAACGCTCTACCGCGCTTTCGGTCAAAGACGTCCAGGTCGCATGTTCCTTGTCGGTCAGATCTTGCCGACCGATCAGTCGATATTGGGGCGAAGAGTCCAACCAGATTTCGGGAAGCGACGGGCAGTGATACTGCTCCAATGTGTTCCAGTCGTCGAACCGCCGAACTTTGAGGAAATCGAAGTGATCGTCCGCTTTGTACGTCTTCTTCTTGTAGCCGGTTACCTGCATCAGATAGTGCATCCGAATGCTCCATGCACCTTCGGACTCCTGATATTGTTCGCCGTACTGTATGCGGCCCGCCAAATCTTCATCGAACCAATAGATGGGATGGCCGACGAAGTCTGCATTCACATTGCTGGGTGCGTTGCGAATCAACCCGTTTCGCTGACGCGGGTATCGCTTGGGAACTGGTGGAAATCCCCAAGCGCTGACTGCGATCTGATCCTCGTAGAGGCCAGATCGGATCCGGAAGCCCGATTTCATTTGGTTGGCATCTCGACGCGAAAGTCGGTGAAACTTGGGGTATCGCGGGTTAACTGGAATTCTTGTTATCATGGGTTTTCTGGCCTCCTTTGGAAAGGGAAGTCGACAGTCTGAGATTTCTATTTCTTCGATAAAGATCTTTATCTAGAAATATATTACTAGGATATGGGGTGAAATGTAACCCGATGTAAGCCGGTTATCTTTACTGATGTATATATTGATCGTAGAATTAGACTATAATTTGACGTCGATATGGGGCTGTATGAATTCGATTCGGGAAATGCTCATCAGTGGTTACGAAGGCCGATATCGCAAGAAGCTGCTCAGGCGGGGGCAGTTGGATTGGCGCAATGTTCCGAAGCGTGACCGGCCTTCTGTACTGCAGCGATCGTACAATGAATTCGTCTCTGCGAACACGCATCTGGAGAGTTTCAGAACTGATCATCTCTCCGGGTACAGTGGTGATGTCACAATCGTTTTCAGCCAGCGGTACCTGTCCAGGTTTCAAGCGATAGCTGGAGGAGTCGTTGAGAAATCGATCGAGAGAACCCTCCAGAAGTCGGCAATGATGTTTCTGGAAACCGGCCCCACCATCGTGCTCGTTTATCATGAGCTTGGGGTTCGGAACGCAAAGTGGACCAGCCTTCAGCCAGCTGAAATCGATCCGAAGCTGCTGAAGGGGCGGGTGGCCCGTAGGGTTTCACATCAGATGAACAGAGATCACCTGGCTGTACTGGAAAGTGTTCAGATGGAAGTGGATTCGTGACGCCGGGTGAGGATCTCCGTTCGGGAGGTAGACGTCCGATCTGAGCGCTCGGTTTCCGCGAGCGAGGTCGGGATCGTGCAGTCCCTGGCAACGGTGTTCGCGGGCGGCGCCTGCCTCACAGTACGTCTGCTTTGCGCACCAGTCGACCGCATTGAAGGGTGTGGTCGGTGTACTTCGTGGGGTCCAGGCCTGCTCGGTCCAGTGCGTCAGCGAGGATTGAGTCCACTCGGGAAGGTTTGCTCCGCTCCATAGTTCGAATGTCAGCTGGAAACAGCGGGCCGTCAGATCGTCCTCGGTGGAGGATCCAACTCCGAAGAGCTGACGTCGGTGACATTTGGACATCAGAGAGTATGGGCAGATCGACAAGTTCAGGCTCTCTGATGTCGGGTCCACCAATCGTAAGCTGAATCGGTTCGCTCACCTTTCCGAATGAGACATCCTCGAAGTTCAGGGACACGACCTGCTGGGGACTCAATCGGCCGAAGTGCGACACCAATATTATTGCCCTCTCCAGCGACGATTCCGCAGAGAGGGCGCCGACTGCCTGGCGGAACTCTCGCCATGGCATCTGCGACTCACCTGCTGACTCTTCTTCATTCATAACGGCTTTCAGTGCAGACAGGACTGACCTGATGTTCTCCGCGCTGGCGACGTTGCCACTCAGGTAGGGCACTGAGTGATGACCGTGGAAGTACTTGATTGCTGATACGCGGCCCTCAATTGTTGCGACCGCTTCAGGCGTGGGGAAACCGTTCCGCTGCATGGGGCTTAGCGTGCCGGAGCTGCATGCGAAGATGTATTCCACAAGCGTCTTCTCGGCGGCGGGCAGTTCGGCTAGGTGACGTTCGCGGCAGAACGCCTTGAAGTGGGCCCATCGAGATGCGTATGTTGCGGCGGTGGATGCATTGGGTAGCTTCCGGATTGAAGCGTTTCTCACTGCAGCGTGGAACTCCGGGTCGGCCAGGCTGGACTGTGCCAACTCTCGAGCTTGCGCCAGAAAATTCCGAAATTGCTGGATATCACTCTGCGTCATCGATGGTCCCTTTGCGTTTTGGGGAGGTGAATTGTCGCGGTAGATCACGTCCATTGCCGGGCAGAACTGTTACTGGTGCTCTGGTGGCAAGAAATGCTCGACGAAACTCCTAGTCGAGATATTCGCTTCTCTAAGAATCGATTCTATTAGGGACATTGGAGGAGGTACAGCTCTACGGAAGCGCGCTGTGGCGTTGCGTCGATGATCGGAAGAGGATGGCGTCAGGCAGAAATGGATGAGTGGCCCCGCCAGGTGAATTGAATCGAGCTTGCTTCGGCGGGGCCTGCACACCATCCATCCGGGACGAGTACGCGACGTCAACGATAGCGTGTTGAGAGAGTTGATGCCGATTGATTGCGTCTGCGCATCGATGGGTGGTTAAACCATCTGTGCTGCAACCAATTCACCAACTGACTCTTTTAGAATCGAAGAGTCGACGAGTCCATCCGAATTGCTTGAGTCGGCCCGGATGCGGAACTCGAGGCGAACGAATCAGTGGTGATGAAGCGAAGGGAACTTGAAGATGGGCATCTCGAAAACGAACGATTCTGAGACTCGATCCACAGATGGTTTGGGTAGCTCGCTCACTAGCGAGTTCGGAGTCTCAAAAACCCGTCTCATTCGCACTGTCTCGAAACATAGTGCATCGGTTGAGTTCTGGGACAGAGGTATCGCGTGAGCGCCTTGTTGGGGTATGCCCGGGTGTCAACCTCGGAACAGAATGCTGATCTGCAGGAGGACGCTCTCAGCGCCGCCGGCTGTTTCAGGGTCTGGACCGACACGGCTTCAGGGGCGAGATCTGACAGGCCAGAATTGGCCAAGCTCTTGGATACGCTCAGGGAAGGAGACACCCTGGTGGTTTGGCGGCTCGATCGGCTCGGTCGTTCGCTCCCACATCTGATCGACACCGTCGAGCAACTGAAAAGTCGTGGAGTCTCGTTCAAGTCACTGACCGAGTCGATCGACACTTCAACGTCGGGTGGCACGTTGATCTTTCACATCTTCGGGGCTCTCGCTGAATTCGAACGCAGTCTCATCAAGGAAAGAACCATGGCTGGGTTGGCTGCGGCGCGCGATCGCGGACGAATCGGTGGACGTCCAGCCGCACTATCTGTGGCGAAGCGACGTCTGGCGATCAAGATGCGAGGGGAGGGAGTTCCTATGGGAGAGATAGCTGAGGTTCTCAACGTGGCGCGCAGTACGTTGTATCGGAATCTGGCGAAGTGATCGGGCTGGCGACAGAGGACTCTCTGAATGGCGTTCTGACGCCTGATCTCGAAGTCTTCTAGACGAGACGTCGTCGATTCTAAGTCGACGCGTCAGCGCGATCTAGGGGCGCAAAAGACTATCGATCATCGATCAATCGTCTATATATCAAGCACTGCAATAGCTTTCAGAGAAATCGGTCCGGGGTGCCGTATAGCTTGACTTCGTCCCCCGCGCGCGCGAGAAAGCCGTTTCCCGTACACGCAGACGATCCGAGTAGCGAGGAGTCCAAACATGTACCTGACCGACGAAGACAAGCGAACGATCCACGGTCGGACACGCACGATTCGAAACAGATTGAGGGGTGAACTGAATGAAGCAGTTCTCGAGGTCGTCGAGGAGAGCGGCAACGATGACTTCCTCGCAATCTACAAATCGCTGAAGCGACTGCGGCCCTCGGATGTTGATCGCGTCATGACGGCCAGAGTAGTCCGGTTCCTCCTCGCCAAGATGGTCGCCGCGGGAGATCAGGGTTTGGATAGGATCGAGTTCGATTGTGCTCAGACGGTCCGAGATTGGGGTGGAACCAGCGCCGCGATCGCAGATGCCTATTCGTTGGTCGGCCCGGCAGACACGACAGACTGTGGCGTCTCCGATGCAATCGTCATCTACCTCGATCGTCTCGGGCCGGCGAAGGCCAAGCGGAAGGCCAAGCCTGGGGATCCGTTCGCGGAGATATTGAGAAGGCATGGGGTGCAACCGGAATGATCTCGGTACCGCGTATGGGGGAGGGTGAGATGGATTAACGCTGACACTTGACCGGCGCCAGCCATTCATCTGCACCTGCGATTGAGCTGACTGTGCGTCAACGGGCTGAGCGGTATCCTGTCGAGGCAGATTGGGGCGAGAGCTGGCACTGTTCAGCGAGGGGTGTGTGGTGGATATAGCAGCGCCGGTCAAACTTCGGATGGTCGCGTTGATGGCGCCGATAGCTGGCTATGTCCTCAGGTGGTGCGTAGCGCTCTCGCGGGCGGGGAGTCTTCCAGATCCGGTTGCTGTTCAATGGGGTTCGGCAGGGGTGACAGATGTGAATTCGTGTGTCGTATTACGGGTTCTTTTCGGCTGGCGTGGTGGTGCCCGGCGCGTTGGGACTTCTCGCTGCTGTCACCCCTGACCGTGGAACCCGACGTGTGTGTGCGGGCTTGGCGGTGATGTTGAGCTTTGTCTTGGGCGGGATATGCATGGCGATCGTGGCTGGCCAGCGCCACCTTTCGGATGCATCGGAGTCGTCGGTTCCTCTGGCTAGCATGGGAATCGTCGCCACAATCGGGATCGGATTGGGTGTCGCGGCTGCGTACCTCTTCGATCGAGCTGCTCCTGGCAACTCCGAAACAGAGGAGTCGCTGGATTCCCGCTATCTACAGCAGTGGCGATCCGAAACTGACGCAAGCCCTCCTAATTCGGACTGAGCGGTTGCGGAACGCTTTTCAGCTCGCGTCAAGAGGTCGTATTGGAAGTCTTCTCGGGCCTTCTCCGAGTTACCGGCGGTACAATCATCTGTGACGGCTATTAGTTTCAGAAGAAACGCGTGCATTCCCGTGCTTGTCCTTGAGCGCTGTTGTCTTCTGACGTTTTGTGTGGAAGTGTGCTACACCGCCCGTCGGCGTAGTCCCCGCATGGACCGCCTGGGGTAGTTTGAGTTGAGCTAGGACCAAATGAGGTTGAGCCATTCCCGACGCCATTCCCCGAACTCGCGCTCCCACATGTCGTTGTGTTCTTGATGTGCAGCGAGAAGCAGGTCAGTGTGTTCGCCCCCGTAACGGTGGAGGGACTGATGACCTAGTAGCAATGACATCGTTTTCGGGTAGTCAATTCCACGTTTTACCAGCAACTCCGCGACGAATGCGAACAGGCCATTTGTGGCATTGCGAGCGTTGTCCGCAGCGCACCCATCAACTCTGTCCCCAGCATGAACGATACGGTGCCGCGGCTTCGCTACTTGCTCCATCCATGTCTTCAACGGCACCGATGTCTTGAAATTCCAATTGCCTCCGATCAGAGGCGCAAATCTCGTCTTGGCACGTGTCGCCGCAGAGTTGTTCCAGCCCACAGCAGCTTCGGAAGGGGTCTGGCCTGTTTCCCACAACATTGCAGATAGGAGATTGTCGAGACACACTTCGCACGCAGTAGCGAATGCAACAATTGCTCCGGCGTAGTCTCCCTGCGCTACGCGAGCATCGGCACGTCCCAAGTGATCTCGGACGACGACTGCCGGCCTAGAGATCGTGAATTGGTAAATCGCCTGCTCAGTCAGCTCGACGGCGTCCTTCGGGAGTTGTTCACCCGATATCAGTGTCTCCATATGATGCTGCAGCATCACGACTGCGCTGTCTCCCCACACCACCGAATCTCCGGTTTTAGTCCCGACGAGGGTGGGCACGATCGGTGATAACTGTCTATACGTCAAGTCTTGCAAGGGTATTCCCGTGATCACCCGCACAGCTCTGATGGCGTCGGACACGATGCGGTGGGCAAGGGTTATGCAGTCGAGCAGCCCCTCCTCCTGTTCTCGGGCGGCGTCAGTGTCGAGCACTGGAAACACACAGACTGCGACGGTGGCAGCTTCGGGAATTTCTGGAGGCCCGTCGGCAATCGGTCTTCCCCTGTCGTATCGAACAAATTCGTCGAGAGTCTCCGCAGCTGCAAACGCGAGCTCAACCGAGCGGTGAACGGGATTTTCGACGCGCTTCCATCCGATCTGGACGTTGAAAGGTAGTTGCATCCAGCGAACGTCATAGGTGTCGGGGTTGAAGCCATGGTTTGTGAGGAACGCTTCGTCGATCCGTACTCTCGTGACTGCCTCTAGATGTACATACTCGGGGAGCGCCAGTGCTAATGCGATCCAGTGTTTCGTTTCATGGGCCACATCCACATCCTGTCATTAGGTCCCTTGGCCGGATGGAGCGCGCGGTCGCACCGAGCGTTTGTTGCAAGCGTTGAGGACCGCGCGTTGATAGTTTCACTAACTCGGCCCAGACTTTCGGTATTGAGGGCACCGAAGACAGAAACGGCTCAGCCGCTTGGGCTGCAACGGCGAATGGGACTGCCCCGCGGATGGGTGTTCGAAAGAGGAACGGATGAGAGACGACCCGAAACCGCGCATGACTATCCAGAGCAGTCGGGGGGTGTGCCCGATTGGGGCAGTCCGCGTCAACGAGAAGCACTCATGCTCGGATAGCCCGCAGAGGGTTAGTCCTTGACGATTGCGCCGCTATGACACCGCCCTCAATCTTCGGACACGCCGCGTTTACGTGGCTACTCTCACCGTCATGCCGAAGTGGTTCGAGTTGCTGCCGTGTGACGAGTCTTTCTTGTCAACTGCGCCGATGATTAATCGATTTTCGGTCGAACTTCCGGTTTCCTCGGAAACTGCGTGGATCGAGATGACCCAGGCTGGAGCGCTGTCATGGTGCACGTTCATCACAGGGTCTCGCTACCTCACACCGCAACCGTTTGGCGTCGGTGCCGTACGCGAGTTGTCAATGATGCCGTCCTCGGTCAAAGCGAAGGAACACTACTTTCTATGGGATGAAACGCCGAATATCCGCTATCGCAACACTTTCTATGTCTCCGCATTCACAGCACCGGGGTTACGCCGATTCGCTGAGGACGTGCTGATCGAGCAACGTGTGGCAGGGTGCAGGCTCACGTGGACATTTGCGATCGAGCCGAAGCCACGGTTTCGTGCTCCCATTAGGTTCGGTTCCGCGATCATCACGAATGCCTTGCGCCGGACTGTGAACGAGACGAAGACGTACTTTGACGAACTGTCCGCAAGGTCCCGCAACTGAAGTCCCTCTTTCCGGTACTTTCATCTCGATTCAGTGCGAACGTGCCTCAACTATCGGCGGTGATGCTTTGACCTATTGAGACCAAGACCGATTGAGGCACAAACCAGTTCAGATACTAGGTCGCCTGACCCGAGCTGAGCAGGCAAACAGGATCTAGTCAGTACCGATCATGCGTTCTCGCCGTACGAGATTCCACCCTGTCATGGAAACGAGCGCCCCGACGGCCGTCCCGAACAGGGGTCCGCCAATGATCAGTCCAATGATGAATCGATTAACCGAGACCGTCTCGATATGGAACGACCGGAGATCATGCGGCTGGTAGCTGGCTGTGTAGATCGTGAAGGGCTGGGAGGCGTACCACCACAACACGGCAGCACCTACGAGACCACACACCAAGCCGAATCCAGCGAAGACCAACACAGTAGCGGTCGCCGAGCGGCGTTGCCCGTTCAAAACTTCTCTTCCATAGCCACACACGCACGCTACCCAATGAGATGCATCCGGTCAGGAGCTGGCAATAACTCCACGTCCACGCATCCTAGAAACGATGATTTTCAGGCAGTGGTTCGACTTTTCGGCAACTTCCAGTTAGACCGTGGGAAGTGACAGGTATAACCATCCGGGTAATGCTGCAGATAGTCCTGATGCTCGGCCTCCGCCTCCCAGAAGGTACCTGCAGGGGTCAACTCTGTGACTACTTTCCCAGGCCACAGACGTGAGTCCTCGACTTCGACGATGGTGGCCAGCGCGACCCTCTTCTGATCGTCGTCGAGATAGAAGATCGCCGACCTGTAACTGGATCCGAAATCGCGGCCCTGGTAGTTCAGTGTCGTCGGATCGTGAATCTGGAAGAAGAACTCCAACAGCGCCCGGTAGTCCGTTTGCGCTGGGTCATAGACGATCTCGACGGCCTCCGCGTGACCCGGATGATTGCGATACGTCGGCCGGTCATTTCGCCCTCCGGTATAGCCAACTCGCGTCGAAAGCACTCCAGGCTGCTGTCGAATCAGATCCTCCATACCCCAGAAACATCCGCCTGCCAGAATCGCCTTTCGAGAGTCGGCCATTCTTTCCCCTTCGCGAATCGCTGTGTGAAAACATGGATTTGTCCCCAACCGTACCTGTCGATTCCCTTCCTTGGACGGCGCTCAGTGGAGCGCCCGACGGCCAAGATGCAGCCACCAAGGATAAGGACCCGACCGTTAGGACGCGCTGTCGTACCGAGTCCGGCGGAACCGACCCCCCATTGCTGGCAATCTAACAAGTGGATATGTGGGTATGTGGTCTTGCTAGCTTGTTACCTTGCCAGCACTTCATCGATGCACCTGTTGAACTCGGCGTCCATCGTCGTCCCCAGTTGAGCGAGCTTCGCCTTGAAGGCTGAACGACGGGCTTTCGTCACTCGGGCCGATACCTGGACAGTTTGGGCATCGGGGTCGTCGGTCAGGCTGAGAGCGGAATCGGTGGAGTTGAGGGTAATCGCTTCGCGGTTCTCCGCGGGAATTGCCGGATGCGCGCTCCGTCGGCGAGAGCTCAATGTACTTGCTTGCGGTTCATATTTTGGCGGCATTTCGATTGTCCCCGTTATCGATTGAATGCAGGATCGAGGTCAGATAGTCGGCGTATGTCTGGTGAAGAACTCTCGCTTTGACCGTGCCCCAAGTATCCAGACCTCGGCCGGACTCTTGAGCCTCAGCGATGAAGCTTGCTCGTTGAACAGGTGGGGAGAGAAGAGACACGGGTGCCGGAAGGTTTATCAGTGCACCCTGCAGTTCGCTCATCCAGTGATCCATCCGCTTTGTCTTCTGGATCCCGTTCACGATGGCGGCCGCAATGGTGAGCTCGGGATTCGTGTACTCCTGGATTATCTCGACGGTGTCGAGGAGGCGATCCAAGCCGTCGAGGGCGAACTGGCCGAGTTCTGCGACGACCACTATGGCGTCTGCTGCAGTGAATGCGTTGATAGGCAACTGGTCCAGGCTCGGAGGGCAATCGATCAGAATGAGGTCGTACCGATCGGAGATGTCCGCGATTGCCTTCTTCAGCCGGCTCTCCCTGCCAGCCTTCATGGTAACCAGGCTTTGCGCCGCATCGGCAAGATCGTCACTGCCGGCTGGGACGACATCCAGGTTTGCCCACTCGGAAACCCGTATCGCGTCGGACATCGGTGTGCTCTTAGTCTTGTCCAGGACTGTGGCGAGCGAACAATCGAGGGGACCTTGATGTTTGGGTGCCAGGACCTTGGTTGCGTTGCCCTGCGGGTCAGCATCGACCACGAGAACCTTGAGTCCGTGATCGGTGATTGCGGCGCGTGCGATGTTCACGGTTGTGGTTGTCTTCCCGACTCCGCCTTTCTGATTGGCGAACGCAATAGTCTTGGTCATCTGACTCCACTAATTTGATGGAAAACCAGCTTCTACCTGCGGCTTCTCTAGCTAAGACTATCGAATTCTGAACTTGCCATGTAGTGACGACGCTGGCTTGTGAACATGCTGGAGAGTTAACAATTCAACAAGAGGTCATACCGGTCGATGCGATGCGAAGACACGGTGATTGCGGCCTGATCCGGGTGAGTCAGCGCATGAGAGATCCCGGCTGTTCGCAAGTCGACTTGTTAACAACCGGGATTTCGAGTGGCCGAACTTGTCGAAGCCGAGGTTCACTCTCCACGTGCCGTCTGTTCGATACGGGGTCGCCTTGAGGATTATTTGAGGCTTGTCGGTGAGGTTTATTGAGCAGCGTGCGACATCTCCGTCACCGTACTGACGAGACTTTGGATAGGAACTGTGTAAGTGAGCGCCTGGGGTTGTTCGCCCTCTGCCCAAGTCGTTCTGGAAGAACCTCGCGCAGCTCGGGACCCGCCAAAGTCGGTGCGCGAGTACAAACTTCCAGTCGTATGTGGTGAATGCAAGCGTGGCGGCAGCAACTATCGCTGCTCTAATCTTTTCGAACCTCAATGGGAACGGCCTCGGGCTCAGCTCGGTCCAGCCCCAGAAGCTTCCCTAGCTCGGCCAACAGGTCGCCGCTCAGCATGGACGGGTTTGCTTCCACAGCCTCGATGATCCCTATGACCTGTTGTGGCGGAAGCTCCACGAGCGTGCGCTGCAACTCAGCGAGGCCTTCCCCGTCAACGATGTTGGCGTTGGAGACGAACTTCATCTGCTCATCACTGAATGCCCGGGCCGCGAGCGCAGCAAGGTAACGTGCCTGAGCTTCCGCGTTACTCATGTCTGTGCGGTACACCTCTTCGGCCACAGCCAACTCCGGGCCATCGTCCACGACCGTTACTTCAACCACGACGGGCTGCTTGGTTGCTGCCCTACGAGCCTTGTGTGCTGCCCTCTTTGCGCGTTGTGCCTCAATGACGGGTCGGGCCTTCTCGTGCCACAACCGCTTGGCGTGGGGAGTTGCCACTGCGATTAGGAGTCGTACGACATTGGCAATCTGCTCGGCATTCTCTAGCCGCTCACTGGCTTGTCGCTCATTTTCTTCCCGCTCATGGGCTTGTCGTCGCTCGTATTCCTCTTCGCTCACATAGATCGTCTCGTTCACGTAGACCGTCTCGTGCTCATAAACCGTCTCGTAGATCACTGTGGGGTCTGACTTTTCCCCTGCTCTTTGTTGGGTCTGACTTTTTCTCCTGCCCTTCCTCTTCGCCGGATCTGGCTTGTCATCCTGCTCTGCGTCCGGGATGAATCTGGCATGCCCTTTGAGTTTGCCGTCCCTGTCGAAGAGGTTGTGGTGAAGCCCGCCCTCCTTTTTCTTACCAGGAGTCAGGTCATCGTCGTCGTACACGTAGCGACCGTTGATGCTAGGAGTCACGCGACACCTCGGGTACAAGGACGCGCGGTGTCGTCCGCGCTGCGATCAGGTCGTCAGGAGTCATCCTTGTGACTCTACTGGCGGTCACCGGCCCAATTAGGGCTGACGGTTTTGCCAACCTCAAAGGGAGGAGCCATGGCTCGGTTTCACGCCAACAGAGACGGACACGAAGGACTTTGTAAGGCCACGGGATCGGACGATGTCGATAGTGTCCCGTGCGGTGGTGGCGGTTCCGGACGACCTCGACGACCTCCGCCCGGCGTATTTCCACCACACTCAGGCACTCTGACTGTGATTACTGATCGGGATGCCAGCCTGGTGGTGGCTTGGGCTGTCCAACTATGGGCGGGCGCTCATGGATGCTAAATGTCCAGTTCGGAGTTCGCGGAGGTTCGAGCTTGTCCACAAGTTCACAATTGGTGTTGTTGACAAGTGACCGTGAATTGCCGTTAGGCATTCAGATTGGCTGAACCGATCTGGCAATCCAGCAGGACGAGGTCAGCGTTCCACTCAGTTGTCCGAATGGACGTCCCATAGCTTTTAGGCGAGACGGACTGATTGGTGCATCCATAGGCGACCCCGGATGTTGGACAGCGAAGCCCGACCGCAGCGCCTAATTAGGATGTTCCAATGTCACGCTCAAACTGGTCGTTCACGATCGATTGCTCCCGTCGGGTCAGCGGTACAGGCGGCTTGGCTGTCGACGGCCGTGAAATGAGTCCGTATGAGGTCGGCAGCCCGGATCGGTGGCCAGGTATCGATGCGGCTTGTCGGAAGTCGGACGTTCGAACCTCGGGCAGGTGCTCGTGACGACGAAGCGGAACCGTCGGTCCGGCGTAGAGGACCGCTGGAGGAAGACGATCAGGGTCGGTGATGTCGAGCAGAAGGTTCCGTCGGCGAATGATGGCAAAGGCAAGCGCTGGCGTGCTCGGTACGTTGACGACCTCGGCACCGAGCATGCAAAGGGCTTCGACCGGAAAGTCGACGCTCAGAACTGGCTGAACATAGCTACGACGGCACTTGGCACGGGAACTCATGTCGCGCCCCGCAATGCTCAGATCACTGTTCAGCAATGGTGCGATCAGTGGATCCTGGGATACGCAGTCCATCGTGACTCGACGGTCAGGCAAGCGCGCACGCACATTGCGCAGATAACCGCGGAATTCGGCAAGGTGCGTCTGTCTGCTGTCCGACCGTCAGCGGTCAAAACCTGGACGTCGAAGCTGAAGGCGGATGGATTCGCGGAATCGTACATCTACGCGTTGCATTCACGTCTGGCGCAGATCATGGGCGATGCGGTTCATGACGGACTGCTTGGTCGTAATCCATGCTCGCGTCGGACGTCGCCGCCGATGGGTCGTGCCAAGGTCTACTTGATCACGACCGAGCAACTGTGGGCAGTGCACGACGCGATGCCGGCTCACTATCGAGGGGCGATTCTTCTTGGCGCGTTCGCAGGCCTTCGGATCTCCGAAGCGGCCGCGACGCTTGTCGACGATGTCGACTTCACCAGGGGAGTAGTTCACCCGAAGCGGCAGTGGCCGGACAAGCCGTTGAAGACGCAGGGGAGTGACGCGCCGATTCCAGTGCCGCAGTCTCTCGCGCTCATGTTGTCGGCGTCGGTGCAGCAGTGGCCCCATGAGCACATGGTGACGAACGGATTGGGGAAGGCCGCGGGACCGTGGTTGATTGAACGTGCGTTGCGAGGGGTGAAGGACTCGGGGGACGTCGACCTTCCCGACGAGTTCACATTCCACGACTTGCGCCACTATCTCGCCTCGCTGCTCATTGCCTCTGGCGCAGATATCAAGACAGTCCAGGCTCGGCTGCGGCATGCGAGCGCGAAGACGACGCTCGACACCTACGGGCACATGTGGCCGGACGCAGACGAGTCCACCCGCTCTGCGATCGATGCTGTGATCACTAAGCGGGTGGACTCGTCTAAAGATACTGCGGACGCTATGCGGACGGAAGGCTAGGTCAGCCGGTTCCGGTCCAGGTCAGCGGCCGATGCGGATCACACGTCGTAGTAGAGCTCGAACTCGTACGGGTGCGGACGCAGGTTGACCGGAGCGATTTCCTGCTCACGCTTGAGCGAGATCCAGGTCTCGATCAGGTCGGTGGTGAAGACG
>Ga0153995_1000007_pt1 | contig 55425 bp, 38 predicted proteins | sample TSNC079MetaG_FD_104678 | JGI IMG/M metagenome (GOLD analysis project Ga0153995, IMG submission 104678) | Attine ant fungus gardens microbial communities from North Carolina, USA - TSNC079 MetaG | ecosystem: Host-associated > Fungi > Mycelium > Unclassified | place: USA: North Carolina, Lumber... | reverse complement strand
GTTTAAATTAAAATAAAAAATACTTTTAACAACAGTTTTTAACAAGTTTCTGATTTAATCAAATACTTTTATTTACATAAAGTTTATAATAACTAATTAAATAAAATACTTTTAACTAAAAATTTTCTAGCAAAGAACACTGAAAATACTTTTAAATACTAATTTTGACTTTAAAAACCTTCGTTTAAGATACGCGCAAGTTATAATTCTTTCAAGTTCTGAGTCCAGATAGGGATCCAAAGTTCATTTCAATTCAGTTAAGATCATTTCATTTAAGTTTATATCTGTTTCATAAAGTGGGTTTAGTTACCATTATTATCATATATTAAGAGCATATATGTTGCCTTGGTCCAATAATAAATATTGTATACAAGCTAATTCAAGTTAAAAAATAAAAAGTTATATTCTGCATATACTATTTTTAGTATTTTTACTATTGGCAGGGTAAAATTTTAATAGCTAAAGTCAACAGCTGTAGCATTTTGTTAATTTATAACTAGAATAAATTTGAGACAATTAAATTATATTTTGTAAGATACAAGGCTTTTGGTCCAATTATAAAAAAATTAAAAATAATTATTTATTTTATTGAGAAGCTGAGTCAACCCAAACTAAGAAATCAGGTGAAGATACTGCCTCAACTACGATTGGCATGAAACCATGCCAGATACCGCTTGGATAGAAATAGTAGTCGCCTACAAAACCCCCATATGATCTCAACGTGCACCTCTCGATGCATAGAGCTCTACTCCACGTATTATAAATTTATTTTAATAAGTTCAGAGACATTATTATACAAATTTAATATATCCTTGTTTAATATTAACGGTTAGTTTTCACAACACTTAATTATTTTGTTTTGGGACTTTTAAGTTCTCTTCTATTTTTGCTGAATTTAATTGTTGGTGTAATACTTTTCAGATCCTCCGAAGTTAATCTAGAATTAGAATTGTGCCAATCTACATGGCAGCTTTCATGACAGAGAGCTAAGTTATCTATTTTGTTATTTTTTCTTAATATTCAATCTTCTTTATGATGTACCACTATTTTACTTTGGTCTTCATCTAGAGTAAATAAATTATTACAGAAATAACATAGGCCACCGTCCCTTTTTCATAAACTATCAAACAGTGAATACTTTTTATTAATATGTAATGCGGCCAGTTTTAACGATTCTTTAACTCATTGATCTTTGTTGTCATACACACTAGTCTTCAAGAGTTTTCTTGCAGGAGCGAATACTGTCAATACTACTATTTTCTTAATATTCGTAGGCCAATTAAGTATATTTAACTTAGGAATATTATAAGTATTTTTTTTAGAGTCTCTGAATGATAACCCATAAAAATTCCATTTGTTAGTTCTTGCACTTTCATGGTTAAGAATTTTAATTTGTAAAGCATCGTAAGTCGCCGAGTCAAGTTTGTGTTGCTTTTTTATTAAATCCAGCATCATGTATTGATTATTTAATCAGATAATAGAGGATTTAGGATGTTTTTTCAGCATTCAGACTTTGATTCTATTGTAAAGAAATTTCTTAAGTGAAGATAAAGTTCCTGCAGAATTAGAGAAAGAAAAATAATTAACCCATCCTTTGACCTTAGGATTAAGTGCAGCTATTAATTCAAAGGCGCTAGTATTAAGATTATTTCTAAATAAATCTATTAAAGCGTATTTGAAAGATTTAAATTTTTCTGCGGATGGATATGTAAATAGTCTAGCTCTTCCTTTAAGTCTTCATTCATGTTTTCTATGATGTAAGAATTTATTTCTGATATGATTAGTTCTTATAATATAGTTGAATGTATAACCTAAAAAGTTGAAAGGTGTATTTACTCCAAATTTAATAACTTTGCTCTTATCCGGATGTATTTCTAGTCCTCTAATTTCTAAAAATTTTTCAATTTTTGATTGTATTAATTTAAGAAGTCTAGCCGAACCTGAGATAATTATAAAATCATCCGCAAATCTAACAATTCTACAGGCTATTGACCGATTTTTAAATTTTCGATCTTTAAAAGTTCTGGATACAGATTTAACATACAGACTGAATCCATCTATTTCCCTGTAATTTAGATATGCATGTTTAGTAGAATTTTTAAATTCTAGTTTTGCTTCTTCAAGAATATTTTCCAAGCCATTAAGAGTGAAATTCATAAGTAAAGGACTAATAATTCCTCCTTGAGGAATACCTACACTGATAGGATAAACTTTAGTCTCATTAAAACCTATAAAACCTGCTTTTAACCAACCATTTAGAATAAATAAATATTTCGATGGAATCGGTACGTTCGTTAATAATCAATTATGATTGATTTTATCAAAACATTTTCTTATATCCGCATCTCAAATATATTGTGTATCTACTGTACGGTTAATGCTATCTCCCTTACTTTGTAGAGCTTTTTGTAGTGTGGCTAAAGCCATCACATTACTTCTACCTTTTCTAAACCCAAAACTAAATAGATCTGAATGAGGTTCTATTATAGGATCTAGAACTAATAAAAATAATGCTTGAGTGGCTCTATCTAAAATAGAAGGAATAGATAAAGCATTCAAATTATTATTCTTAGGAATTAGTATTCTTTTCAAAGGCATAATCTTATTGGATCTGAATTGCTTTAAGAGTTTAAGAAGTTCAAATTTGCTATTAAATGTATTACTTAGAATTTTTTCATCTATTCCTGGTGTTTTACTTCCTGGATTTTTAGATAATAATTCTATAGCCTGTACTTGAAATAATAAACTGTGAATGAATAACTCAAATAACCTTCTGGTTTGTGGAGATTTCATACCCGTTTTCTTAGAGGATTCAGCAAGAAAATACTGACTTTTCTCTATAAATAAATTTAATCTTCTTTTTAACTCTGGAGTTAGTCATAGACCTTTTTTTAATTGAGCTAAGATTGCATAAGTTAAATTTTTATCTATAAAGGAATGAGATGATGGCTTAATTAAACTTGGTTTTTTATCACCTTTAGGTAAAGAAGAACTAGTTTTAAAACCTCGAGTTCCGGTAATAAAATGGTTATATTTTATATGGATTTTCATTCGGTAAGTAAACATGCTGAATGTGTAAGCAGACCAATTTTGCAAGGTATTCGGTCTAAAAGTACCCGCTTGGTGGTCATCCTGCCCCCGCCAGGTGTTAAAATACAAGTTACTTTGTATTAACCTCTTTACAGAGTATATTAAAAATTTAATATATCCTAAGCACCTTACTATTTTAGTAATAAGGTATCCGGGGTTTCCTAGTTTACTGTTTATGATCGACGTAATTAATAAGCTCATTATTCCTGTAACCCTGCAAATTTTTAATGTTTTTCTACTACAAAATATATTCCATTGCTCGAATATATTCAGAATTTGCAATCTTTTTAAAAGATTTTTTAGTAAACCACCGTAATACCAGAAACGCGTTAAAGGGCCTTCAATCAGTTTAATCTTCATATTAATTAATTTATAGATATTTCTAATATATCCTATAAAAAGCCTAGCTATCACTTCTTTAATTACGTGGGATAATAAAGTTGTGCATTTTAAACTCAGCTCTAACAATATAACGTCGTATATTACTATTAGTTCGCTAGTAGAAAGTAGTAGTAATAGAAAAATATCAACATCACTCTCATAATCAAAAACGCTACCTAGTCGCAAGCAAATTTCTGAACATTGCAAATTTTCTTTACGATTTTTAATGTAAAACTGGAGCTATAGCTTGCGCTAGCCCAATATATCTAATAACGCTTGCGCTACGATAATTATAAATAATGGAAATAATATCCTTTATATTGTTTACCGTTTTTTAATTTAATAGATAAATATTATCTATCTAATTTAATATTAATTGACTCAAAATATTTGATTGTATCTGTAATAGTTTAAAACTCTTTTTCAAAAACAGGACCTTTTACTAATATAGTTATATTTTTATTAACCTTTGGAATAACAACTCTTTTCATAATTTTTTTGTATTCATCAATAATTAATCCTACTTCTTCAAAGTTATCAGGTTTAGAGTTCTCATAATATTTACATAAAAAATGATAGAACTCTTTTTCAATTTTTATATATTTAGAAAGAGTATCTCTTTTTATAATTAAGCCTAAGTCTCTTAGATAGTTAATACATGCAGTTAGAGAATCAAATTTAAGAGTTTGACCTCAAGAATCAACAAATTTATTTCCATCTTTAATTTCTAAGATCACTGGAATATTTCTACGAGTACCTAATGTATACGTAATTTGTCTTTCTTTTTGCATTATATCAAGTAACTCTTGAGTGGACATATTACTTAAAACTGCTTTAGGAATTAAGCCACTTAACAATAAAAATCTATTAAGATAAGGAAGGTTTGAATCTAAATATTTTTTACATGTCTCTGGTTGAACTTTTAATACTCTTTTTAACTCAAATTTTGAGCTAGCATGATAATAAAGATTACTACAAGTTAAATCGTAAACATACACACTTTCACCTTTTGAAGAGCCTGCATTAACAACTCTTAATGTATTTAGATCAAATTCTTTATTTAATAAATGATATTGCTCTAAAATTAAAGCATCCTTAAATTTAAATTTATTTTTATCTAACTTAAATATAATTAATTTAAAAGCACCTAATCCTTCTTGAGCAAGTAAAGGTAAAAATTTCCCCATTAAAGGAAAATCCCCTTTAAAGTAATAATCCATTCTACGTCTTAACAAGTTAGAAGAACCTACATATTTTTTACCAGTAATCTTATGGATAAACATATATACACCGAAATGCCCTTTATAATTAGAATTACCTGTTAAATCTGAAAAAAGGTTATAATCTTCCTGTGCCAAAGGCAAAGTAGATGTCTGTAAATTTAGTTCAACACCTTCAACTTTTAATAATTCTTTTAATTTAGAATCAGTAATAGTGATATCCTGATTTAATAATATTTTATTAATTACAGAAGCAGTTGTAGGTTTTCCACTATTAATATGTTCTAACGCTAAGAACTCAGAATTGAAATCTCCAGCTTGTCTAGTAGCAGTTGTACTAAAAGCTCTAGTAGTAATTGTACTAAAAGTTTTACTAATAGGGGCACAAGCCAATAAACTTCTACGCTTCTCAAATAAAAGATAATTATTAAGAATACTTTGATTAATTTCACTATGCAATAAAATACTAAAATAAGCAACTTTAAGATTGAAAATGTTATAATAATAATTTATAATACAATTAATTAAAAATAACTTAAATTATTTACATTAAAATAAAAGTTTAGCAAACTATCGTAAAAATTTTTCCCTAAACACACTAATTATTATGTATATCTAATAAACAGAAAATATAATAAATTATACTATCCTGCACCCTTTCAGGTGGGGTTTGACTATACCTTAAGCATTATAATAGTAATAAAAATAATACCAACTACCGTCTAGTCGATGAACTGCACACCCAATAATACTTGGTGCTTGGCTGCGGATTACCCATTGAATTATCAATCATGATTTTACCATACCGCGAGTCATTACCTGCGCCATAAGATATATTACTACTCCTACTTGGTTCTGATTGCTTTAGGGCGTTCCCGCAATTTTATAGTTTATAACTATAGGTTCACTATAGTTTAGGCCATAAGACCGTAGAATGTACCAGTTCTTTCAGCTAAGAAAGATAGTTGATTTAATCTACCAGGGCAAGCATCTAATTTTAAACCTAAAGAAGGTACAGCAAAGCTGTGAATTACATCAGCCAAATATAAAAATTTAAATAAAATTAAGCTTAAAAAGCAACGGATATAAAATATAATGTTTCATTAAAGTTCTTAACTTAAGCATACTTTCACCTAAAATATATAATATAGGTCTATTATTTTTAATACCTTGAATTGTACAATTAATATCATATTTTATTTTTAATACATTTACTAATGTTACCACCTCTTGTAATAAAACAAAAAGTGTAGCTATCTGTACATAAAACTAAACCTTTATTTCTCCATCTTTCTTAATTCAAAGGGCTATAGATATAGGAGTTAATAAATCATAAATATTCTGAGGTATTATTTATACCTTATTTTTAATGGGTTCAAATAATAAGTATAATTCATTTATACAAGGCTTGTACTAAATTCTAAGGAATAACAAATTTTTCTAATAGATTTACCTAAATAAGGAATATTTGAGCAATAATGATAAAGTTTTAAGAAAGAATAAATTATATAATAATAATGATCGATAGATTTTTTAAATTTAAATCTAGTATTAAATGTACTATTATTTTTTCTAACCCTGAGAATAATTTCTATTATAGAATATATATCGGAAGGTAAAATATTAAATTTTGTCAATTTTTTGAAAATCTATTCAAATTTACAGTAGAACCTAAGTTTTAACCGTAAATAACTATATTTATATAGTAAACTTTATTATCACACTTGTTTACTATTTTAGTATAATTTTTCCTTTTTTTATTTCTTCTAGTGGCAGGAAATGGAATAATAGTTTATTTACTAAAAATAGAGTAGTACAAATAATATTTATAAATAAAAATTTTTCTATCTCTGTTGAAAGTTTAATCAAATTTTTATACTTGGACTATATCTTAAATTTTAAACAAATTTCTCGCGTGTAGTCTCTGAGGATCCTACTATAGTAATTATTATACTAATACTATCACTAATTGGTTTCCTGCTGATTGCTCATTGTAACATTTTAATTATTTTCACCTATTTAAATATAGGTAAGTTAAACATTAGAGTTTTCCAGCAAATAGCGAGATTCAAATTAAATTTAAAAAATAACAAAAAAATAAAAATTTTGTTTATATTAACCTAAACTTAATAGGGGCAAGATGTCTTACCAGTAACAATTAATCTAATGTGGCAATCCACTGGTATAATTAATTTATTATCTACATCTAATAGTCTAAATTGTCCTAATTCTAAATCTGATTCCATGGCTAACTGAATTTATCAAAAAAATTTATCTGTTAAAACCCAAAGTTAAAATACTGTTCGTTTATCATTCATATTATTCCTAATTTGTTTAATTTGGGCCAAACCCTCATAACTTAAATGACCTTTTGATAAAATAATATTATAAATATTTTTAAAATCAATATAATCCATTTTCTTTAAGACTGGATATAAATCCAAAAAAGGAATTACAATATTACCTATATCTTTAATATTTTAAATATTTAAACTTACAGTTTGTTTTGAAACTTTATTTGTTCTTGAATTATATTTGTTGAAAGAAATATTTGGAAAGTATTTTGAAAGATAATCGTATAAACCTTCTAATACTTTAAGATGAAGAGTTATTTTAAAAACACAACCTGTATGAAATGTATCTTTATACTGTGTCAACTTAGTAAAAAAAGATCCATCTCCACTTGCAAATCCTGCTACCCACATTCCATGAGGAATACCCTTAAAATTGTAAGACATAGTATCAATTAAAGAAATATTAAAATCAGGCTTTCAAACTATCAGATAATCCGAAATTAGTTAAATTTTTTAATGTAGCCAATTTTGTCATACCTTGATAATTAAAATGTTCTTTTGTTGCCAAAGCCAAAATATTATAAGCTTGTAACCAATATTGATACCTACTACAAGATATTTGCTGGAAACAAGAGGATATAGTTTAAAATGGTTAACAATAACCGCAAGATCTTTAAATGTTTTAACTGTATAACTAGTTACTTTTCCTTTTGTACTAACAGTTCCCACTCCAAATGTATCCTTAAAACTTATAAGCTTTAACATGTAAGTTAATTCTAAAAACTAATCTAGGAGTATACTTAAATTTAGCTTTAGAATCTTTATATAATTCAATACTAAAACAACCCTTTTGTATGGATGTAGAGCTAAGCACAACTTAAATTGGATTATATTTTAATAAATAATTCCGAGTTTAGTGACAAATTTTATATTTCATAGAATTAACCATATATGGTAAAACTAATTTTTTTAAAGAATTTAAAGATCTTTCAGAAATGTATATTCTATATTGATTTTCTCTATGTAGTCGAATTGTACAGATTAGATTATAACGTATTATTAATACATTCACTAATCTTACTACATCTTCTATTGAATAAGAATCTGTACATAGTAATAAACCTTTTTTTGAAACCGAACCATCACCACATATCCAATGAGTTAATGCTATAGGATCTAATAAATTGTAAATATCCTGAGGTATTTTCTTTTTATTATCTTCATAAAATAGTAAATGAATATCTTTAATGCAAGGTAGAGATCGAGTACAAAAATTTAAGGCTATATTTTTTTTTATTATTCCTTATATTCGTAACTAGAGCAGGTACACTATTATTTCTTAAAAAAACAAAAGGTGATAATATGGTAAAAACTGAAAAAAGATATTCAAATTTTGCAAAAGATTGTTTAAAACCTATTCGAGGGTTAACCGATCTTTTATTATAAATAATCCAAGCATCTGATAATAATAACCCTATTACAACAGAATATTGATAATTATTAAATTAATACATCTTAGCAATCTGTCTTGTTATTAGACCCATCCCTACTCCTGACGACATATTAGTACCTCATACAACTAATTTATTAGAACAACTAATTGAAGTAAATGGTTCATCAACAAATCCGGTCATAAACCAAGGATCTAGTTTATTTAACTTTGGTCTTTTTGTAACAACTACATTTTCAGATACATTAATTTTGTTAGAAAGGATTTCAGTTTGATACCCCCTTACAGGGGCCATTAGAGTGCACCTTAACAGTCCTACTAGAAAACTGTAACTACCGTCCACTCGTTGCTCTTTTACCAGTGCAATAGCGCTGGATTTAGATCCGCGATAACCCATTTCACTTTCGTTCATATCATAGCTTGTTACCGTACCCAGGTAATTATTCTGGCCACACATAACGTTTCCATTATGGCTTGGTACTATGATCTTTAGGGTGTCCCCGGAGTTTGATAGTTGGGCCCACGTGATCGATTTCCCAGATCGTTAAGCAGGCAGCATGTAAGAGTGAACTAGAGATCGGTGCCTTTTACCAGCTGCCGACCCCCTTTCCCGAACCACACGTGAAACTTTCGCTTCATGCGGCTCTCCGTCAATCTTATTCCCAATTTATTCTTTTGAGTGTTACTTGTCATGATTTTTTTAATTTCATCTGACAAGCTCTGCAAAGTGGTATTATTTTTCTGTTTGCAAGTATCATCATTTTTTCGATGTCGATTTGTCGATTTGTCGATTTGTCGATTTGTCGATTTGTCGATTTGTCGATGGCGGGGGTTCAAATAACTCATTTTTCAGATATGATGCATTTCGACCCTGTAGTTAGAGGAGCACGATGTGCAGGTAAGGTTTAAAAGACTCGCTAGGAATTTTTATAAACTATAACCCCTTAATGTTTTCCAAAAAATAGGGAGATTTTACTTTTAATTTTAGTTCATTCGCCTTATAGCTTGGTCGAAGGAATGAGATTTTGTTAGGGGAAGTTAAGTAAGGTCCGAATTTAGCGTAGGCTTTACTTTTTGTGCCCAGGGTAAATTTTGCGGCTAGTAGTTTAGCAGCTGATTGTTTTAGGATGTTATTAAGTAGGGATACTAGACTTGAATAATTGTGGGCGAATGAGTAGTAGTTAAGAAAGCCTTTGAATACTGCATTATATAGTTGTATTATTTGATCGTGGCTTTTGTGTAACCATAAGAATCTAGGGGCCGGTTTCTTGTTTTGTATGAATCCGTTGTCAGTTAGTATCTTCATCACTCGCTGTAGGGGCGCCGTCATTCTGAGTTGTCGGGAGTTGTATTTTTTGGTTGAGGAGCTAGATGTAACTCTGGTAAACTTTGTAACAAAATTGCTGCTTCTAGATATTTCAACTCCTAGAAATAGAGCCTTGTTTTGGTTAAGGTTTGTTATTTTAGTTTTATCAGGGCTTACTCTAAGGCCTATACCCTCACAATATTCTTTTACTTTTGCAAGTATGTCTTTGGTGTCTTGTAGTTTACCTTTTATTCCGATTATCCAATCGTCTGCATATCTCATGTACGTTAGACGTCTTAAGTTTGGATCTTCAAAATCTATGTAATTATGTGCTCTCGCTTCCACGCTAAGTTTTCTTACTAATTCCAGATTTCCTTTTATTTTGCTCTGGCCTTCTAAGTTTATGGATAAGGGGTTTTTTCTAGGTTTTATTCCCTTTTCAAATTCGACACGTAGTTTTTCTACAAATTGGTCCAATTGATCTAAGAAGACGTTAGCCAAGATAGGACTGATAATGGATCCTTGGGGTGTTCCAACGATATTGTGTTGGTAAACTTTGAATTCGAAATAACCTGCTTTTAGGGCTTTGTTGATATAGTGTGTGAATCTTCTATCTTGAATTCTATGTTCTATTAAGCTCATTAACTTGGCGTGATCAATGGTGTCAAAACATTTGGAGTTATCTCCTTAATAATCCAGTTCGCTTCTTGGAATTTAGTATAGAAGATTTTAAGTGCACTGTGACAGCTTCTAGCTGGTCTAAATCCGTGGGAGTATTCCGAGAAGTGTGGTTCGTAAATTGCCTCTAGAATCATTCTCAGGGCTTCTTGTACAATCTTGTCTTTAGGGGATCCGATTGAAAGTGGTCTTTTGCCACCTGAGGCTTTGGGGGTTTGTCTTCTTATGCTAGGCGTAAATTCAAATTTACCAGATTTCAGTAGTTGCGATATTTCTAAGATCCATTTCCAGTTTAATCCATCCAATGTTTCTGGTGTAATTTCCGGGGTCATATTACCTGATTTGCTCTTAATGTTGTTATATGCAGTTTCCAGAAGAGCAGGGTTGCTCAAAAGGCTGATTAAGTTTCTGTCTATTATTGGACTTTCGCTTGATCTTTTTCTTAGGGTGTATAGTTTATACGAAACACTGCTTGTTTGCGTAGCACATCTTGTGCTGTATCTTCTAAACATATAAAAAGAATTGACTGTATCACTTCCCTTTCTGGGAGCATTACCCCCCACGTATTTTGATATGATGTGTGTCAAAGCAGGTACTATTGATACTCCGTTACCTTGAGTATGTGGACTTTTAGGTAATCCAACGGTTTCGCTTCCTATTCGTTCATCTCCCTTAGATGCCAAATTCTCATCGTTGTGATCGTTTCTTACGACCTGAGTAGTATTGACTATTTTATTAGCTCTTTGATTCAAAGCGGGTAACAAACTAATTGCCCCATCCCAGAAATGGCAATACCCATAGATAGGGGTCTCTGGATGATTTGATTCAAGCAGTGTAGCCTTCATCATAGGAGAAATAACTTGCGGTTCGTAGTATTGTATCTGGTTTAGTACCCTTGCCGCTTTCGTCTCACATGCTGTGTTCACCATCGGGCTTTCCCCAATAGCTAAGTGAGGTGTTATATCCATGTAATAGTAATGGATAGATCTTAAAGATCCGCGATAGGAAGAGAACGCGTCGCGCACATCAAAATCTATAGATTCACCAGTTTCTGTAATGAAGTCAGAATATTCATAAGGTAGGGTCGAGTACCCGCAGCGTTATTTACTAGGTAAACTGGCAACGATTAGCCTCCCTCCGAACTGTACGTGCAAGTTTCCCCGCATACAGCTCTCCATCTTCTACACAAATAGGTTTTTATGCCGGTTGATTTACTCTTAGTTTATACAGAGCTGTTCCGTCATATTTACCGTAATGAATCTTAGTCTTACAACTGTGGCAAACAGGTATTTGTTTTCTGTTTAATTGTTTCATAATTTGCGTAAATCCTTTTCTAATATGTTTCACATGGTGCATTTCTACTTTATCTAGACTTCCACATATAATACATTCTTCATCTCATAGGTGTTGTGACCTAACAGCGAAATATTTAACTGAGAAAGGGTCTAAATTGTAATAATTTCCTAATTTGAAGGTTCTATCTCTACTTAGGGTTTTGGGTTCATACAATTTTATTTTATGTGTTTTATCTTTGACATTATATTTAATAGTTATCGGGTTACCATATTTTTTTCATACTTGTTTAGGACTTAGGTTTAATTTTCTGGCTAGGGTAAAAACTGCTGAGAATTTTAGTATTCATAGTATATAACTGAATTGATTTCTATTTTCTACTGCGGTATAGTAACCTAATATACCTCTGATCACTGCGTTAAATCTTAGTATAATGTCTTCTGGTTTCATAAATATTCATTTAGTAACGGCTTTGGGTTTAGGTTTCTCACCTTTGAAGGCATAACCTTGTTCGATTAGTTTGTTAATCAATAGGTCTATTGGGGCTTCTATAATAACAGAGGCATAAGAAGGTCTCCTAATTACCTCGGTGGATTTAACCTTGGAGATTTGGGATTCGGTATATCTTCTGCTTCTTCTGGATACTTGGAAACCTAGATATTTAACTTTTTCCGATTCTAAATGTGTTATTTTAATTTTCTCTTCACTTATACTTAAGGCTAATGTTTTATTAAGGAAGTTCTTTATCTCTTCCTTTATTTCCTGAGCTAATTTTAAACTACCACTTATTCCTACTAGTCAGTCATCCGCATATCTGTTATAGTAGATTCTTGTAGCAGTACTTTCATCTCTTATAACGCTAGGAGTTTTTCTTATTAAGTTTTTTAAGTTTTGTAATGTTTTCATTTGTTCTGGGGAAGGATTAGTTAAGTTATTTATAGTAGCGATTTCTCTTCTTAATTTTAAGTATGTGGGATTAGGTTTAGAAACCCTTTTATCTCAGTTTGAATACTTTTCTTTAATATTCTCCAAGAATAAGTCAAATTCATGTAGATAAATATTTGACAGTAAAGGAGAAAGTACTCCTCCTTGTGGTACTCCTAAGCTAGATTTTTTTAAGTTACCATCATTTACGTATCCTGCTTTTACTAGTTTTCAGTATAGGTCCATAAGATTTTTGTCTTTAATCTTTTTTTCAAGTAATGAGGCTAAAATATGGTGATCTATATTATCAAAATATCCTTTTATGTCCCCTTCAATCATTCAAGTAATCCCATTTCATTTTCTTAACTCAAATATTGCTGTGGTAGTGGATCGATTAGGTCTGAAACCGTGAGATGTATTAAGAAATATAGGTTCGTATATGGAATCTATAATCAGTTTTATTGCTTGTTGTATTACTTTATCCCGAGGTGATGGAATTCCTAGTGGTCTAAGTTTACCGTTTGCCTTTGGAATGTATACTCTTAGGGAAGGTTTAAAATGGAAATTTCTATCCTTCATTTGTTGTATAACTCCTTGAGCTCAGTCTAAAGATATACCATCTAGTGTTTCATTATCTATACCCATGGTCATATTAGCGGGATTAGATTTAAGGGTTTGATAAGCGGATTTATATAAATTTATGTCGAACAGTTGTTTATACGATAATTCAAGCTCCTGTTTTATGATAGGATTTTTTATTTTTTTTGTGCCCGTCGAATAGTATCTACCGGAAGGGTTTACAAAAATATTAGAAGACTGTCTCCCTTTTGAGATTTTATCTCATACTACGAAGACTCCGTTTCCGTGTGATATTCGATTTGAAATATTCCACTCTCTCGTTCTAGCCAAGAGATAGGAGTTATCTCCCTTAGGAAATCCCCAATTCTTAGTATTAATGTAATTATCTGTTTTAGGTTTTAAACTCTGTCCTACCAGTTGTAGTGAATCTCTAATTGTGACTATACCTATCAATTGATCTTTAATAGGTATAATTTGAAGGCTATTGAACATTTCCTTAAAAGCCTGAGCAGTGTTAACTCAATAAAGTTTACATAAACAAACCATGACAGATTTAGGTAGATAATAGTTCTCGCGTTGGAAATGGAACACTCATATTACCTTTACAAGCATGCTACACTCCCCTAACCTTTCGGTATCAGATAAGCTTGTTCCTTTATTACCCATCGTCACAGGGTAAGCAGCTGAGCTGCGACAGTAATAATAATTAGAGGGCGCACACCAATACCATTGATGCAAGATAATTAAATCTTATCGACTGTACATTAAGCAATATAAAATTTTTATATCACCCACCAGTGACCCAGTCTGTTGCAATAATTGATATAACAAACACAACTCAATTACTGACAGTCTTGTACTATTAAACGGTATTAATTTATAAATAGTATTTTAACTGTTTTCACTAGTGTCGCCAAAGGAATATATTCATACTTTATAATAATTTATTCTTAAATTTAAAATATTTTTTTATTCCTTAAAGAATATTGTCAAATTCTTAGAGATTAAAAATTTAATATCATCTCACGACTATCATATATATGTGCTTTCTTTTTTAAAAAAATAGTATAATACTCTAATAAAAAGAGTAAGCGAGTAAAAAGAACTTTCAATTTAACACTTTTCAATACAAAAATTATAGCTATAAAACTTATAAATTCAAAATAGTATTAAGATATTTATTTTTAGGTTTTAATTTAAAGTTGTAATCCTAATTTATAATGCATAGATACATGTAAGTAAGGTAAAATAAGTTTTTCTAATTTATCAATAGAATTTTTTTTTATATAAATAGAATACTGATTTTTTATTTGTATTTTTTGGATAGTACAATCTAAATCAAATTTATTAATTAAAATAGTTTTTAGATATCCTACCTCTATTAAACTAAAACTATTACAAGCAATTCTTACACCTCCACTGCTTTTTACAAAGGTTCCGTCATCGCTTATCCAAATAGCTAAAGTAAGAGACGTAAAATATTTTTCAATGTTATTTCCTATTACTTTTTTACCTTTTTTATAAAACAAATCATGTAACCAGATAAAACTTCTAAATGTGTAAGTATTAAACTCAAATCCATAATAAGTTTTTTCTATTCCCTTTATTTTTCTTGTATATTTTCTAGGTGGATTATTGCTACAATAACCATTATTATTAAAAAATTCATACAAACTAAATAAGTAGTCTTTGTGTATTATGCTTTGTCTTATACAAAGTCTTATCCCTTCTCCAGTTCTTTTATGTAGATAACCATCTCCTAAGATTAATCCAATAATTACTGAAATTACATCTAAATTATGTGGTCCTACACGATTTATTGATCTACACTGAGTGTGAAAGGCTAAATTATTGTGTATAAAACCTTGATAAAATTTTATTTTTTTTAAATTATTACTATAAAAAGTGTGTTTTATTGTGTTGTTTTTACCTAGTATCACTCCAGGTGTCTTTTTTTTTATATAATATATATGATTTGAGGCCATTTTTATTAAAAAAAACCTACTACTTTAATTGTTAATGTTGGTGAAATTACTTCCTTTAATTCTCTATACTTAGAGTGACTAATGCTAGAGAAGAGTTGGACTATATCATCGTCCCTATCTGGGGTCGCTGTCAGTGGTGTGCACGAGAGATTAGGAGGATGTTTCGCGTATAGTCTCTGAGGATCCTACTTTTGCGGATATGCAATTTGGCTTCCTGCTGATTGTCTATTATCACCCAGTCATGGGTGCATCTACGTATGCTGCCGCATAAGCGCTGTCGCGGGATAGTTTAGTAGTAACGCTATTAGCAACATTCGCTAATATAACGATATCTCTAGGGTTTTTACGCTTACTTATTTTTATTTAAACGTACCTAGAAGCATTAAGAGTTTCCAGCATATAGCGAAATTATTCAATTAGCCTTCTAGCTAAAGGGGACGAAGTTTTTCTATATATTTATTAGCTTATATAACATTGATTGGATAAAGTGCGGTTTAACAATAGATCGAAATAAGGGCATAGACTTAGCAGCAATTTTAATCATAGGTTTACCTTCATGTAATTGGATTGTACTAAACAGTCCAAAACAGTAATGAAGCATGCCAGCCAAAAGATAACATTCCTTAAGTGTGAAAGCTTCAGTGTGAAAATAAAATCCGCTCGGAGTCACAGAACCGTCGTCCATTGCTCAATATGCTAAAGAAATAGGATTTAGATATTGTAGTAAATCTGTATTAATAACCTTTGTATATCTATTTTCACCTGTGACACTAACTTTATAAAATAATTTGTGCAATGTAGTTAGAGCAGGGTAACTACGAGTTATTACTTGAATGAAAGGATGAGGTATTCCTTTTCGTAAACCCAAATTAAAGAATGGGACTTTACCACAGTAGGAACTAAGTGTAAGATAAACGTGCCATATATATTCAAATCGCTTAATAGTTTGAGTAAATACAAAATACGGTGTTACAGAGGTTCTCGAATAATGTAACGAACCATCTCCTAGAAGATGGCCTACTAATTGTGATATGATCATATTGTTAAATACTGTTATATCCCGTGAATGCTTATTAAGTCTAATGTTGTTGCTTGATCCTGTTAAACCAAAAGGTACTACTTCAGTAGATCTAGATAAAATCTTACTGATAGGTGTAACGAAGTTAGTCAAAGTTGTTATAGCTATATCATAGTATAGATCAGGTTTATCCATTAAATATAATAATCTAAATGAAGGGAAAGCTATAGCTATTAAAATTAAAGCTGGTGTTATTGTCCAAACTAATTCTAATACTGTACCATGTGTTAAATATTTATGTGCTATAGCATTTTTACTTGAATCAAAGTAATATACAATACTAAATAATACCCAAAATACAGCTAAAGATATAACTATTAAATAGAAACCTATGGTATTGTGTAATGTAACTATTCCTGTAAATCCAGGTGCAGCACTATCTTGAAAACCTAATTGCCATGGTTGAGCAGCATCATTGTAGATAGTTGAAATTAAATGAGTTAATTTAGCTAAATTCATCATCTATAAAATAAAATAATTTTTTTATTATTGTCTTAATTTACTGGTTTAGATTTAATTTACTTTTTATTTTTGTTTTGTTTTATTTATTGTTTACTTCTAAAAACAAGGTAAATTTGCCAGATATAAAGGTGGGCTAAAACTGAACATGAGCAGTCCAGAGCAGAGCAGTCCAGAGCAGACATGATCCATAAATTAAAAAAATTTTGTACACCCTGAAATTAAGGCCTAATCTGGCAATAAATTAATTTGTTCTAAACTTAAACGCAATTGTAACTCAATTACTATGCATCCTAAGACTTATCTTAATTTAATTCTTGCTGTTATTTTAAAACCAAGCAATCACACGGTTTATTAGGTTTTATTTTGTTATATACAATTGTCTTATTAATAAGTAAATTCCTAATACTTATATTTATCTTATTAATGACTATTTAAATATATAACTAGCTCTCTGCTTTAATTTAGTTAAAAACAACATCATCTTGTAATCTTGTAATGCTGCTTCATTTTAAATTAAAAAATACTGCATCAGATCAGCAGCAGATTTGCTAAACCTTTGATGCATCCCTTCTACTTTAGCTTAATAAAACTAATCTAGATTAGAAATGTCTTATATTATTATAATCGGGTATATACTGATTGTTAAATATAAAGTATAAACTAATTTTAATTAATTTTGCTGGAAACTTATAAATATAAACAATCCTATAAATATATACAATATTATTATGCAATAAAGCAAAGCTTCGTTAATGATTAAATTAACTACACATTTAAGTTTATTATTAATAATTACTAGGGGGTTATTGTTTTCCTCGTTACATTTTTAGTTTTTAGAAACTTGGAAAAAGTCTGCTACTTCTTGTATATTAATTGGATAATAATTAGATTAACTTTTTCTTTTTTATTGACCTACTAGAGGAAAGATTTTAAATTTTACAAAACTGCCTCTTGTTCGGCTATCCTTAACCACAGGAGTATAAGCAAAAAGCTGTTTAATATATAAATCTAACTGTTCAATTGCTAGTTTATTTTGAACACCTTTATCTTTAATTTAAATCCAATCATGAATTATTTATAAAAAAGACTCGCAAATAATTTTACCTTCAAGGGTTAAATGTTTTCCACTCAATTTTTATTAATGCAAGTGTTTTTCAATCTTTAAAACTATTAACTTGTTTTACTTAAGAAAGTTAAGTTTACCAAGAAAGGTATAAATATTTTATTGATATAATTTATATGTGATATTCTAATAAAGCACATTTGGTAGGATAGACTTTTATCATTTAATTGAACAGGTTTTTATAATTCTTTAAGGTTTTCATATCATTTGGAATTAAACTCTAAAGAAATTAGAAACTTCCTCGACTAGTCTTTCCTTTATTGAACAGGTTGGGGCTTGTATAGAAGTAAGGCCTATTTCAAAGTGTTGATGAAGAAGTTTTAGAAAGCAACTCATCAAAAAAAAATAAAAAAAGGGTTAAATTAAAAACAAATAAAACCTAGTAGCCAATAGGTAGTAACAATCCAATTGTTACTGTTACTGTTACTTGGGTTATTGATTAAAGTTAACTCTATTTTTTATTCATAGTTTAAATTTAATTTTTTATATTGAACAACTAGGTCTAGTTTACCTTATCTATATTGAAAATATATTATATAAAATAGGCTTATCTCCAAGCTAGATAATTTAATTGTTTAGTTGTATTTTATTTAAAGAAAGGCTGTAAAATTTACTGATTATCTTTAATAGTTAATCCAAACAAGAAGAAGAAGCCCATGCTAATCTATTTGGAGCTTTTTCTGGTATAATACCTTCAGTGTTTTTAAGGTAAATATTACCAATACCTACGTCGTATTTCTAATGTAGACTAATAATGGTCTATCTTTTATAGGCATTTCTATTCTAAATTTAAATTTTAATATAAAAATACTTCTTGAGTCATTTAAAAAGCAACTTAGATTCCCATCACCTCTTAAAATTTAATTAAAATCATAGTCACTCACCATATCTCTACTGTCTGGACCATTAAACCCAGGAGTTAGAGTAGAAGTGTGACACATTCTAACTTTATTTAAAAAAAATTTCCCTCCATATGATGAAAGGTTATAGTTTAGGGGGGGAGGGGGTTTTATACGTTGCTAGCTAATTTACTACAAATTTATTGAAGTATTTTAATTTCTATCTGTAGCTATATCGAATAGAGTGTTTTCTACTAGACCTATAAATGGTACTAAAAATAAGAACCAGGCAAAATAGAATCCTGTAGCTAATTGACCTATAGTTACATAAGGCTCTTCAGGATGTTGTGATCCAATCCACATTAATATTAAGAAATCTACTACTAAAAACCAGAAGGCAATTTTCATAGTTGGTCTGAATGTAGAACCTCTAACTCTAGATAAATCTGTTAAAGGTAAAACTAATAATATTAATAAAGACGCAAACATTGCTATAACTCCTAATAGTTTATTTGGTATTGATCTTAATATTGCATAGAAAGGTAACAGATCTATTTTTATATTATTTATATTTAGAGCAGTCTATTTTGTAAAGCATATCTTTATGCATAAACTGTGATATTTGATCTCTAATCAAACCCATACTTTCTTCCCATACATATATTCTTGGTCCTTTAGAATGTTTATGAATAGAACATTTTAATGATTTATTAGCTATATCCAAAAACATATTTTCTAGGGTTATCTTTAAATTTAATACTTCTTCATTTGTAAAGTTGTAAGTATTTAAATGTAAACCTTTATTTTGAATAGAAGCATCATCCATAATCCAATAGGCTAACCCCCTAGGAGTAAGAAGTTCTTGTATATTTGAAGGAACTATTTTAATATTTTCTGAATTATAAAATAGATTTTTGTATAGGGTAAAACAAGGTAGCGATAGTGTAGCAAAATTAACTGAACAATACTTTTTATTTGTTCTTTTGTCTTTGAAAGATCTTTCTTTAATTTTAAATTCTTTACTTAGATAGGGTTTAAATAAATCAAAAACATGATAAAAATAATTATAGTGATGTTTTCTCAAGCTACTTTGTCCATAAATAAATCTAGAATTGCTATTTAAGGATCTTCGCTGGATATGACCATCACCCAATAACAATCCAATAATAATTTCATTTAGAGGATATTCGATAGACAATTTAGATCTATCTAATTTAGAGAATCTTATTTTTGTAGTAGAAGTTGTATAATTTTGCGTGTTTATTAAACTTATAGAAGTTATCAGATCTAATTAAATTATAATAATATATTAACCATTATCTTTCGAAAATGGCTGGACTATATATTCATCCTTGAATTAAAAAAATTGTTTAGATTAACCAAAGGAGCTTTACGTATAGTCTCTGAGGATCCTATTTTAACATAATTTAGTTTCCTGCTGATTATCCATTTAATTATCTTTAAGATTTTCACTTTCGAAGCTGTAGTTACTTAAAAAAATAAGTCAAATCTTATTGTTATTGTAAAGCAGGTAAACTAAAACTTGATTAGTACTTAAAGCTTTAGGTGTTTCCAGCACATAGTAAAGTTAATTTATAATAAGGTTACCCTTAACCATGGCATCTGTTTAATTTTTAATACCATTCTGGAACAATAGAAGCAGGAGTCACCATAGGGTCAGCAGGTATAAAGTTGTCACTGTGACCTAAAACGTTAGGGTAAAAAAATACCATAATAGATAATGCTAAGAAGAATGCAAAGATAGTTACTAAATCGTATAACTAAGCACAGATCCCTTAGCTTTACCTAGTAGGGTTGTATGTACTCGTATTCAAACCGTACGTGATAGTTTCCCATCATACGGCTTTCCATATTTGTTATTCAATCTTATTTCAAGGCTCCAAAAATGGGGTCTTTGAATCATATTTATCTAAAATTCCTTGTGGAATTAATAGTGTTCCCTTATGGTGTTTCATATGACAATCCCGACATAAAGGTATCTGTTTACGTTTACGTTTAGCCATTAGATAATCTAATGATCCGTAAATAGGTTTCAGATCTTTCATCATACGAATATGATGCATTTCTACTTTATGTTTACTTCCACATATAATACAGGCTAATCCAAGAATTGATGAGAATGAAATATTTTCTGAATAAAGAGCTGGTATAGTAGTATCAATATTCCTAATTTTGAAATCTCAAAGATTCTGTTTATATGTATCAGGTTTATACATCTTAGCTAGAACTTTAGGTTTATTATTCTTATCTCGTTTAGTGGCATCTAAGATAGTTAAATCATTTCCAAATTTCTTATAAACATGGGCTCTAGTTATAAGATTATACTTATGCGCCATCGTACGAAGGACTACATCACGAATGATATAGAAGATAAAACTTACAAGTTTACCTCTATTATATACAAAAGAGTAATAATTTAGATATCCTCTAATAATACTATTAGCTAGAATAATGATTTGTTCTGGTCTTAGAGTTACTCACGATGTTCTATCCCTCCCAGTTAAAGCACCTTTATGGTTTCAAAGAAAACCAGCTTTAGCTAATTTACTTTTAATCTTTGACATAGGAGCTGATAAAACTAAGAAACCTGAATTCCGTTGTCTTAATTTACCATGTACACTGTAAGTAGTCACTTTAGAATGTTGTATATTAACACCTAAAAATGATATCTTATCAGTATATGAATTAGTTATTTTAGTCTTTTCTTCCGAAACTACCAAACCTAATTCATTGGCACAAAAGTTTCTAACTTTGTCAAGAATTATATTAGCCTCAGTAAATGATCCATTTACTGCTATTATTCAGTCATCTGCGTATCTAATATACATAATTTTCCGAGTAGAAGCATTTTTAATAGTTTTGGTTGTCATTCTCAGTTTAATAGCTAACTTTCTTAATGTAAAACTATCTGCTCCATTTCCACGAGCTTTATGTACTTGATGTTGAGCTGATCTGTAGAGACTATTATAAGGTCTTTTCTCGGTTTTAGAATTAAATTCATCCGCTAAGTTAGCAATATATTTCTCTAACTGATGTAGATAAATATTAGTTAATATAGGACTAATTATAGATCCTTGAGGGGTACCTATTATATCAGTCTTACGTGTATAGCCAATCATATATCCAGCATTTAAAGCCTTACGAATAAGTTCAATAAATCTCTGATCTTTAATCTTAGATTCTAAACAATTAATTAGTTTGTCATGGGGAATAGCATCAAAACAAGCCTTAATATCACCTTCGATTCATCAAGTACAACCTTTAAATTTGGTAAATACTTGTCTAAGAGCAGTGTGACAGCTACGATTTGGTCTAAATCCATGTGATACATCTAAAAATAATGGTTCATAAATAGCTTCTAGAACTATTCTCATTACCTCTTGAACTAATTTATCATTCGGATCACCTATTGTAAGTGGTCTGGTTTTACCATTGGCTTTCGTAATTTCAATCCGTCTACCAGGAGTAAATTTGAACATATTAGTTCTTAAATCATTAATTATTTCATCTAATCTTTCCTCAGATATACCATCTAAAGTTATGGGACTTATACCAGGGGTCATCATCCCAGGTTTGGATTTAAGTTTATTATATGCAATACGGAATAAATCTTTATTAAGTATAAAACTATCATAAATATTTCTGTCAATGATATCATTAGGATGTTTCATAGATCTCTCTTTAAGATTGTCAAGTTTGTTAAGTACATTTAATGCCAATCCTGGACTTGTACTAAACATTCTACGACTAACAAATACTGGTTCCCTTCATTGAGAATCACCAAACTTAATATTATTATATTTTGAATAGTTATTCCCAATTAATATGGAACCTCCGTTCGCATAGGTATTACTGCCTTTAGCGAATCCCGTAGTTCTACTCAAGTATCATAATGGACTTTTAGGTTCGTCACTCATTACCTTTACAATACTATTAGTATTATTGTTTCAATCGATCGACTTGTCATTTTCTTCAACGCCTAAATTGACATCAATTGAAGATATCCCATTGATAGCAAGATACCCACCTTCATTAGAGTGTCTCGGTAATTGACGTTTGGGTAGTATAACTCTAACCATGAGTCCTTCAACTAAGCATCAGATAGCCTCTATCTTGGCCATTCATCAGCCTTTTTCCATACATGCTATGTTCAGCATTGATTTTCATAAAATACCTAAGTATGGTGTTGAAAATACATTGTCGAAGTATTTGTTGTCCTGATAAAACAACTGTACAAGAGTAGCGCAACGGCGCACTTTAAATATAAAGTAAGGATGCATTGCATATCTATCTCCACTTGCAGTTACCCCATTAGGATTTCCTGATCCGTGTTCATGTAGCATATTTTATTGCTAATCTATATTTAGTTTATATAACTTATCTTGAGGCATATGCTCATTGACTAATTCTTTAACTAAAGACATTTTATTTTTAGATATTTATAAAATATAGTGTGCTTTTTATTTTTTAATTAAATTAATTGAAGCTTTAATAGTATATTTAATATCTTAACCTTTAATGAATATATTTAATTCTTTCAAAAAAACAAGAATGAGTATTTAATTATAAAAACTGAACATGTTTAACTCCCATCATTCATATTCCAATCAGAGATCTAAATTAACTGGTGTTAATAGGTTTGCTATATTTTTTGGATTGGACTTAATTATTTGGCTTTCTTTCATAAAAAAAATAAAAAGATTCATATAATTAAAACAAGCAACAGCTAAAGTAGAAAAAACTTAAACTATATCTCACTATTTTAGTAGAAAGTTCCTGTTTTGTATCTGTCAGCAATTTTTCGAAATTCAAGGGTTTTACACAAATTCTTGATAAATAGTATATATATGCAATAAATATGAAGCATTTATAGATCCTTGTCTAAATATAGTTCTTACATTAGCTTTTTCTTAAATTATGATCATATGCTTATCTACTAATATCTTTCCTATTCATCATTTTTTTTAATTAATAATTTAATTTGAATTGAGATCTTTCATTTCTATTCATTCTTTTTAGAGATTGACTTGATTGAAATATATAATTATATTTAATATAGATTAATGCAATAATTCTAATACCTTTCAGTATAGATTGGACTATATCTTCACCTATTTATAGGAAGGTGTATTTCATGTAGTCTCTGAGGATTATAAGCTTAAGTATAAAAAGACTCGTTTCCTGCTGATTTTCCATTGTAATATACTTAAATTTGTTACCTTTAAAGTATTTAAGCCTTTAGGAGTTCCCAGCATATAGATTAATTCTAATTATATTATCTCTAATATATAGGCCCTACATTTTGAGCAATTAAATGAGCAACTGCTAAAGCAGCTAATAAGAAAGGTAATAAATAATGTAGAGAGAAGAATCTATTAAGAGTGGCATTACTTCAATTGTGTTGGTTACTCCAGTAGTGAAATAACTACTTCTCGTAACACGCAGTGATTCTCATCACTGTTCGGACTATATCTTGATCTATTGATATTTAGTATTTAGGTGATGTGCTGGAATTTTAGTATTTTGCTGGAATTTTTATTTTATTAATATAGCTAGGAATAGTTAGAAGTTCTTTAAGCCATAAGATATACTGTATTTTTTTTATATCCCATTAGTTTTACTGGATTTTTATTAAGATCTTTTACAATATTTTCTAAGCCTCTTACTCCATACTTTAAAGTTATCAGTTTTATCTCTATATTAATTAGGTGTGAAAGATAATTCTTTTTTAAAAAACAAAAAATTTTTTGTTTAAAATTTTGAAAAGCTTCGAGTAAAATAGCCCCATTAGTTTGAGATACTTCAAAACTAGCTACTTTTGTATCAGGGGTTGATATGTAATAAAACACCCTTCGGCCTCAATAAATCCGACTAGCCAATATTTAAAGTAAGATTTATCTAAAATAGATTCAATTGTGTTAATAGTTTGAATAGGCCGGGTATATTTAATACAAATTAAATCTTTAAAAATTTTAATATCATTTAGAAGTAAATCTTTAAACCTTAAGTAAGCATACTGTTTATTAGAAAACATAGGGTATCTATCAAAAATTGGCAGTACAATAGATATTAAATGAGATTTTGTTTCTAACTCTATACATAACCATATCTCTATTACTTGAAAAATGAATAGTTCCTACTCCTAAAAGTTCTTTTATTTTGTACAATAATTGTACATCTCTAATATGTAATTGTATACCAAATTCATATTTAACATAATTTCCACCTTTGGTAACTGAAAACCCTTCGATTAAACCGACTAAATAGGCAAATATTAGATCTCCTGCGTGTAGTCTCTGAGTAGCTTCAAAATTATTTATAATAGAATTAGTTGAATTTTTAACCACTGCTGATATTCCCCGTGATGTTGGCTTTTTCACGTTTAAAATATGAAAGGATGAAACGTATCCAACATTTAAATTCCAATTAGAGGATGTTCCAGCAAAAAGCAGGATTTGCAACATTACATCACTGTCGTGTGGCACCTGTAATATGCTGAAGCTCCCCCATATCACAAGATATTAACAATATAGTATTTAATTATATTTTCATTATCTCACGACAATGTTTAGACTATGTATTCATCCGATATCTAAATAAGTTTAAAAAATTGGATGTGGGGTTATCGTGTTGAGCTTATTGTTAGTAGTACTCACTCATTAGTCGTTGAACGTTCTTGAAACCTATTTGGATATACTGATTCAAGCTCCGTTGCAAATTTTCTTAATTAAATTAGGGGGGGTGGCCACTTTATCTTATATCTTATATCTTATATCGATAGGTGCTGGAAATGCCAGGTATATAGATGTTACTATCATTAAGAAGTCCTTGCAATTTACCCCATTTGACAGTAAAACATTACTGTTTTAAGGAGCCGATCTTCACAGAATTAAAGTAAATATACATAAATATTATTTAGGAAGGAAAATTAAGATTTTTGTATCTATAACTATTTTGTATACTTGTTATACATTTTTAATTTTTATTTTAATTTAAGCCAATTAAAGGACTAAACCTGAGAACGACAAAAAAAAATCAATTACAGTTTGTATATCTGTTTTAGAGTTAACAGAAAATTGAGCATATTTACCATTTTCAATTGAAATATTTATATTAATTTTAATCAATAGTTTGAAAACTTAAAATAATTGCTTTGTTTTAATTGCATTATTTGTTTTTATATAAAAAGCATTTGTAAAAACTACTAAACTATTAAACTATTTTTGGTTTAAAAAAACCCCCACACAAAAAAGCTAAACTAAAGTATTCTGATGCTGTTTTAGGTAATTAAAAATTGTAGGTAACTTATTATAATGAATTATTCAATTAAAAAGTTTTAAATCATTTTTAAATATAAGAGATAAAATTGAGCTCTTTTAATACTAAGTATATAAATATATATTTTGATGAATTAATATTGGAAAAATAACTTATTGTAAGTCTGTTTTACTAATGACTAATTTAAAATTAAATTGGATTTTTTTTCTATATAGTTGTATTTTGCCTTTTTTTTTATACTGGATAATTATAATCTAAACTAGAAATATCTTCTAAATTTAAAAAAATAATTAATTTGATACCTATAGTAACAATCCTTTAGTACTTTTACTTAATTTAAGTTAAACTTATCCGGCTAAATCTATGAAAACAAATAACAAAGCTATAAACTTCTAAGGTTGCTTTTTTATCGTTGCATCTTAATTTTCTTCCTTTTTTTAATGCTTTATGCTTGATGCTTGATGCTTGATGATTGTGTACTAACTGTTCCGATTGTTGCTAATACAGGAAAATTATTTAACTAATATACTAAGCAACTACATAATTCTGTGGTTTATGTTGACTCTACTAAATCTTGTCCAAATACTGGTATAGCACTTAATAAATTTGTAATTACTGTTGCCAAATCTTTAATTTGCTTATTCTAGCTTTGTATTAAGCTTAAATGTTTAAAACAAGCAAACCATGTACAATATACTTATTTTAATAATAAGTCAAAATAATTGTAATTTAATACAGTATAAAGCCTTGTGTTTTATTTAATAAAATTTAAATATTTTTAATATTTAAATTTTAATAAGTTATAGCGCTGACTATAATTTTTGAATTAATAAAAAAGATCCCGACTGTATATTAAGCATCGTTTCAGATACCCAGCGATGAAGCAGTCTGTAGCGATAGTTTACTCTACCGACGGTCTTAATGCTAAACAAACATTTTTGACCTGTTTTCATCAGTATTGCTATATGGCTAAATCTATAAATTTTTAGTAAAAATTGCTTTATATAAGACCATATAACTATATATAATATTTTATATTTTTATATTATTTTATATTTCATTTCAGGTATAATATACGGAGAAACTATATTTCTAAGATCATTCATTGATTCTTTCCAAATATAGATAATGTATTGATCATTACTTCCCGCTGATTGAACTGAAGCTTTAAGGTTAAAGTTATCATTTAAAGCTTTTACTAGAATTAAACATTCATTATAGGAAAAAGAATTAGTAGAAAATTTTAAACCTTTTCCTACTTTACATCCATCATCCATGATCCAAATTGCTAAAGCTAATGGAGTTAAATATTCGGCTATATTTGCCGGAACTTGTTTAATGTTATTTTTGTACCATAAATTTTGTATCCAATTAAAACTTGTGTAAGTTCAAGTTCTAAATCTAACTATTTGTCTTAATTTACCTTTTTTGCCTAATCTACTTGTTACAGCAGGTATTTTAGGATTACAATAACCTAAATTAGAAAAAAGTTTGTGTAAATAATAAAGATATTCAACATGAACAGCTTCTTGATAAAAATTGATTCTTGTCCCTAGTCCACCAGCTCTTTTTTCAGCGTGAGCATCTCCAAGAAGAGATCCAAATATTATAGATAAAACATCTTTATTATGCGGACCAATTCTTAAAATACCTTTAAGTCTACTTACTTTTGAAGTAATATAAAAATCAAGAGGAACTATGAGTACTAAAGAAAATAAAAATAAAAATATATTATATATTTGGGGCTTAATAAGGAAACCCCATAGACTCCATGTCTTGCCGAACTTCGATCTTTGTCTTATGCTTTCCATGTAATTGCATAAGATGGCTCTCTAACAAAACTAACAAAACTAACAAAAAGAATATTTTTTTGTGTCTCTGTGGTACAGTTACTGAGCTAGATCCGTGCTGTTCGTATAACGCCCCCTTTCGGGGGCTATTGGACTATATCTTGCGCTATTGAAATATCTCCCGTGCGTATTTGCATTGGTGTGTAATGAGGTAAGGAAAGAGAACCCATCCTATAGAGGCTCGTGTATATAAGATTATATAATTCTAGGCTAATCTTAAATAAAGCACCGGAAGACTCCTAAACCGTTTTCGAAGAGCCCTGAACGTTTTCTTTTTATTTATAGAAGCCTATCTAAAAGGTAGGTATTCTCAGTTTCCAGCTCCCTTGGTAGGGTTCATTATACGAATTGATACGCTATTTTTAAGGGATTATTCGCTTATGACATATGGGTTCCAAACCATACCGTTTCAATAACGTGCTACCATTTAGTCTCTGCTCTTTTCCAGAGAGTGTGCTGAAGGGGGGTGGATCGATTAACGCTTGGATTTGATAGGACGACAGGTTTGTTCCATTAACAAGTCCACTCTTGTGGTTTAGATCCGCGAAGGTCCATTTAGCGTTCCCGCTTATCTTTCAAGTTATTACTTATCTCTTAGACATTACTCTAGGAGGTGCAGCTTACCGATTTGCAGGTTACTGTTTTGTATTGAAAGCTTTAGGAGTTGCCCGGAATTTGATAGCATTAGATTATATAACCCTGTGCACTAGGCAGGGCTTTCAATCTGTCCCATAGGTAATACATACTACTTTCATTTTTATTTTAAATTTTTTTCTTTTTCAAAATGATAGAATAACTTTGAATTCGTATATTCTATTAACTGAAGTTAGTTTAAATTTCAAGTTAAAAGTTTCGACTGTACATTAAGCATCATTTCAGACACCCACTAGTGACCCAGTCTGTAGCGATCATCTAGATAACCGACGATCTCTGATTAAAATCCTTTGATCGTTTTCACTAATATTGCCAACTTATTATAAAAATAAGCCAATTATTTTGTCAAATTATTGCACTTTAAGGTCTATTTTCTTCTAGAAGTTACATAGACTTTTAAACTTGTGTGACTATGATTTAATAAAATTTTATTTTTTTTTATTTTAAAATCCATTGTCTTTTTAGTATTTTTTTTGTTTCTCAGTTGTTTTTTTTAAACATCTACTTATTGTTTGTTTTTTTTAAACTAGAATTTAAAAATTTAGCTGCTTCTGTGAAACTATTATATTCTCCATACATAGTGCCATTTAAATTAAATACTAATAAAGGTTTAGAACTTTTATTTTTTATTATTTAAGCCTGATAAGGAATATTTATAAGTTTCTTTTTTTAAAGCCTTATCTTTCATTTTGTTAATAGTTTTTTGAGATAATATTTTACCTTTATTTAATTCACCTATTCTTAATCTTCTTTATAAACTATAATTAGATTTCATTTTGATTCTAGATATCTCAGTATGTTTATAACCCCTCAAATTATTACCAGCTTCTGTTAATATATTATAATTAGGTAATAATGATTTTAAATCAAAATATTCTAAATCTAACAACTGTTTATTATTAACTGGATTTACAATTTTGTCGGCAGGTAGAAATATTTCTAAAACTAAAAAAGCAATATTAGATAATTTATATATTTTAACTGCTAATTTGACTTTTGGACTTCCTCTCTTGAAATAAATGAAATGTTTAGAAAATCTATTGTACATTTGATTTGTAGAAGCTGAACCAATATAATATTCTAAAGTTAATTTATTAAGAATCAAATAAATACCCCTCCTAATTTGTTTTATTTCTTCTTTAATTTTTGTTCTATTTTCTTCTAAATCTAAATTTTCATAAACATATACTGGATTTATATTTTTATCTTTAATACCGCAGGCTCAATTATTTATTTTACCTGATATTATTAGTGTGCGGTAGCAACTATGGCAGGATAAATGACTTAAATTAGGTAAATTTTTTTAGAAAGCAAAAAAAGAACAGCTTCTAAATTATTAATTAAAATAATATCATTATTAAACCATTTTGGGCTATGTTCGTAACCCAAGAAAGCGGTCAAAGGTTTCCCACTATACATACTTATTTAAAGTAAAATCTTGTATTAATGAGCCTGTACTCTATCAAATTATTAATCCCCAATCAATATAGATCTTTCTAATAATCATCAATTAGAGCCTTGTGTAATTAATTATTAATTAAAACCTTTCGACTGTACATTAAGCATCATTTCAGACACCCACTAGTGACCCAGTCTGTAGCGATCATGTTTACAACCGACGGTCTTGAAACAGATTTAATTTCTTTGACCGTTTTCACTAGTATAGCCAGTTTAAAACCAATACCTCTGTCAAGGTATTCAGATACTTCTATACCAAATCTTTATAAAACAATTTACGATTTGCCCTAGTATCTGGACTTTGTAAAATATGAAACCCTGCTTTCGCAGGCAATTATAGAAAACTTTAATTATAAATAACCCTTTAATTTATATACCATCTCGGGAATAAAATGAGGCCCTACTAATTAAGCTAATCTAGGCAAATATTCCTACCTTATAGATATACGCCACTATCACTGATTAGTTTTACCTGATTTTATGACACTAGTTTTAAGATGAAACTTTTTTTCAACGTTAAAGCCAAAAATTTACACTCTTCAATAGTAAACTATTTGTAGGTATAAAAATACCTTGACCTTTTTTATCTTAACCATCTTGCATCTTCCTGCTGTATGTTAAGGGTAGTACTACATTGAATAGAATAGAATATACAAGGGGTTGAAAGTTAAAATTATACTTTTTTAAGTTAATTAATTATCACTTATTAAATATTTGAGCCTGCGGTCTTTGTATAAATTAGTACTGTTTAAATATTTTGTAATCGTATTTCTAGAAATTTTAAAATTTAAAGCTTTGACTAGAAAAAGTTAAATTTAATCCCCGCATTTTTATATCAGTAAATACTACTTTCTTACTTTTCGTTAAACGATTAAAATTTGAAGTTCCTTCACTAAGCTTAGCTCTAAATTATTTTTAAAGAGTTTTGAATTTAAATCAGATAAGTGTTTTTTCAACTTTAATTTTTGTTCTGGAGTACTAATCTTATTTTTAATTGAGCCTGCGGTATTAAAAGTTTTAACAGAATGTTTAAATCCTAAATTTGTTCCTGCAAAATATAAAATATTATATTCAGGATGAAAAAGATCTATATAATACTGCTCTCTTTCAATTAATAAATTGACATCACATTATTCTAAAATTTCCAATTTAAACGATCCATTCTTTAATAAAGATTTATTTATTAACATATTTTTATTAGGATCTATTAAATAGTTATAGTTAAAATAATTTAAAAATCTTTTATTTAATTTACTACTTGATCCTATATAACTCTTTCCGTTTTTTATATTTGTCCATCTATAAATGCCTGATTTACCTTCATTATCTTTAATTATAATTTTTCTATTAATATCTGTAGATAAATTATTATAAATTACAATAGGTATGAATAAACAAAAATTTTTATCTAAGTTGTTAAAGATTTGAACAAAACTTGATAAATAATCAGAATGTATCAAAAATGAAAATTCAAGAGGCATATGTGGTGCGATAATTTTACTTAACTTTAAAAAAATTTTTTATTTTTTATTTTTTATTTTTTATTTTTTATTTTTTATTTTTTATTTTTTATTTTTTATAATACCGCAGGCTCAATTAAAATTTTCGTTATTATTAGAGTAAACAAAAGATTCAATATTATATTTAATTAATAAAATTTCTTTATCTTTAATACCGCAGGCTCAATTTATTTATGAAATATTCATTATTTTAGTGTTAATTATCAATGCATTTTTTTTCTAATGCATAAGGATATCCTGATTGCATGATTCAATGTGCTAATCCTTTGGGTGTTAAATATTCCGATATAAATCATGGTGTTTTTATTCTCACCTTTATCTTTAGTATAAAAAGATTCGTAAATTCAATTAAAACTAGTCAACGCAGTCTATAATTAAATCGATTTTCTATTATATTTGCATTATTCAACTTCAACTTTTCTAGGCTGCAGCAGATCCCTCGCTTACCTTTTAACTATTTTTATTATGGCAATAAGCAATTATTTTGTAACTAGCCACTGTTTTTTCACTAATACAGGAATAGGTCGAGCACAATAACCTAATTTATAAAAATATAAAGTTAAATAATGAATATAAGCAGCATTACTTATACTTTGTTCTATTTGAAATCGAGTACTAGCCCTGGTATAATAACCCCCAAAGTAACTAAGCATTCCACAAATACTAAAATTTATGAGGCTTAAGATAGCTTTAGGGGTTTCTAGGTTTGTTAATAGGAAGCATAGAATTTGTTATGTAAGTAATACAATAAAAATCATATTTACAATTTGGCCAAAATTCAATGTTAGCCATCATTAAAATTCAACGCACCCAGATTTATCTTGCTACATCTCCTCTTTTTAGATTCAAAAAGTAATTTTTTTAGAATAAAATTTTATTTTTTTAAGGTTGTTTTATAAAAAACCTAGCTTTCATAAATTATATAAAAATTTTTAGCTTTGGTACCCTACTTTAGGGTAGATTTGTATGTTAATAATCAAAATTTCTTTTTAATTCCCTTTTCGGATTTAAACCCTTTAATCTTTTCTTAATTCATATTTACCTAGAAGTACAGTATGTTTAGCCAAGGCTGTTTTAATTTGACTTCTTTTCGTTCTATCTTGAAAAAAGAAATCAGCTGCATCAGCAATAGAAGTAAATTGTTTAAAAACAATACCGTTAATATAAGCAGTAAATTTTACTGATTTAGCGTTATTTTTAGACATTTTTAGCCTTGTTTTTCCGGAAACTATTCTATTTAAAGCAGCCTTTCTCATTAATTCTCTAGTTTCTTCTGATACCTTTTTACCTAAATGTAAAGCTCTAAATTTACTAATTCTATCTTTATTATTAATAATAGACAGTCTAAATTTCTCTCTAGATTTAAGGGTCCATTTTAAATTCATTACTGAACCAGCAGTTTTTAATATATTGTAAATTGGTTTCAATAAATCCATATATTTTTGTTCCAAAGTTAGTAATGTGTTTTTACAATTAAGTTTATCAGTAGAAACAGTCTCAATAACGATAAAGGCAAAATTTTTTATTCCATATTTTTTTACAGCTCTATTAACTAATATACTACCACCTTTAGCTAAATACAGATGACCTCTAAATCTTCTATACATTCCGGCCAAACTAGCACTCCCTACATACATATTACTATTAAAAAGATTAATACAAATGTAAACTCCAGAGATACTATTCATAGTTTTTTTATACCCCGCAGGCTCCCTTTATTTCCGCCATATTCTAAGATATAAGCAGGTTTTGGAAGATTATGTGAAGACAGAATTTTAGTTAGAGTATCGCTAGGAATCGTAACAAATCCTAAACTCATTAAAGTATTAAAATCGTAATTTAAAGATTCGTTTGTAGCATACTTTACTATTTTCATTGTAAGAGTAATAATCGGTGAAGTAAAACCCGAAACAATTAATAAGCTACGCACTCAGATTTATCAAATACAATATAATTTATTTCTAAAAAAAACTGTTTCGGCTGAATAAAAACAAGATAAATAATATTATTTTATTTTATAAAAACTACCTACTCTAAGATTAGAAATAGGTAAAGAGATATTGTTTAGAAAGGATTCTGGTTAAAGTTATTTCTTTCGAAAACTTTTAGAGTATACCTTAAATGCAATGGTTTGTTGCATCAACTACCGTCTACTCGTTGCTCTTTTACAGCCATTATTTCTGACTTAGATCCGCGATAACCCATTTCGTTTTCACTCATCTTATGAGTTTTTACCTTACCCAGGTAATTATTCTGGCCACTTACTATTTTTCAACAGTAGCTTGGTATCAAAAGCTTTAGGGTGTCCCCGGAGTTTGGCAGTTTTTCCCCTATTTAGTGTTTTCCCATAACACTAGGCGAGGATAATGACTCCTATTGTCCATACTAATACTCTTGGAGATTTATATGATGAACTAAGTACTACAGGCCCTTAAGGTCTTATAGCCTCTTTCCCGAACCCCGCTGGATATTTTCACATCACGAGGCTCTCCACCAATATTTTCTATTAAGACTTATTGTTACGATGTTTCTCCATATGGCAACCTCTACATAAAGGTATTTGTTTTCTATTTTTCTTTGCCATTAATCTATCAACAGTGCTAACTTTTGGGTTAAGATCTTTCATTTTCCTAATATGATGCATCTCCACTCGATAATCCGACCCACACACTTGGCACACCAGACCTTGTAAAGAAGCATGAGATATGCTAACGATATTGGTGGATTTCACGGTAGGATCAACTTTAGTTTTAAATTTTAACGTCATTTTATAACTGGGGTTGATGAAAGGTAGCTTTTTTGATGATGGGGCACTCAGACTCTTTCCAAATTTTTTATAAACTTGTGCCATAGTTTTCAAACTATATTTTGCTGCTAATAATTTACAACAAGAAGCTTTTAACATGAATAAAACTCTAGACGTTAAGGGACCATAGTTATTAACAAAAGAATAGTAATTCAAGTATCCTCTAACCACTGAGTTGTATAAGCTAATAATAGTTCGGTGATCGTTATACATCCATATGAATTTAGGAGAAGATATATTGTTTTTCATAAACCCTTGTCTATGAAATCTGGCTACGATATTCTGTATAGGAGCTTGAAATCTTAATTGGAGACCTTGTCTTTTAGACCTATTATATTTGTTCATAATGTAGTAAGTATTTTGATTAGACCTCGTCAGATGCACTCCTAAAAATAAAACTTTGTCTTTGTAAAGGCTAGTAATTTTAGTTTTGCTTAGACTTAATTTCAGTTTGATACTCTCACAAAATTTGTCTACTCTAGATTTTATTTCCAAGGCTTCATTATAGGACCCTCTGATTCCTATCATTCAATCATCGGCATATCTGACATATACTAATCTTTTATAATTTGGATCTGAATAATCAGTATACGCTATCTTTCTCATTCTGTTCATAACCTCTCTTATTTGTTTTATATCTTTGTGATATACGGCCCTTCTGTATTCAGGTCTTATCTTTTTATATTCTTTGGATGTTCCTGGTTTGTCTCCCTTATCGAACTCATCCTTAAGCTTTTGTATAAATACGTCTAATTGATGTAAAAATATGTTGGCTAATATTGGGCTTATAATGGAACCTTGAGGAGTTCCAACGATATTTGCGCTAATAACCTTAAATTCAAAATAACCGGCTTTCAAGGCTTTTCTAATTAAATTAGTGAATCTTTTATCAAGAATCTTTGATTCTATTATATTCATTAACAGTTTATGATCAATAGAGTCAAAACATTTTTCAAAGTCTCCTTCTATAACTCATGCCACAGATGGAAAAGATTTTCTCACATCTTTTAAGGCAGTATGGCAACTTCGGTATGGTCTGAAGCCATGTGAATTGTCCACAAAAAGTGGTTCAAAAATTGCTTCAAGAATCATCTTAATAGCTTGTTGCACTATTTTGTCTCTTGGGGACGCTATAGTTAAAGGTCTTAACCCTCCACTAGCTTTAGGGATGTTCACCCGTCTGCTCGGTTTGAATTCAAAAGATTCATTTTTTAAGCTTTCGCTAATATTTAATAAAACTTCTTTACTCATCCCGTCCAAAGTTTCAGGTACTATCCCTGGGGTCATGTTACCCGGTTTACTTTTTAATAAACTATAGGCTTGATTTAATAGAACTACGTTATATACCATAGAATGTAAATTTGCATTTATCGTATGATTAGGCCTATTTTCACTTCTAAGTCTTAACTTATCTAATCTAGACATTACGTCAGTTGCACCAGATGTACTGTAACGTCTTACTGTATTAGATTTTTTGGCTGTAACACTTCAAGAAAATTCCCCTACTATTGTTACTCTGTTACCATAGAAATTGCTTTCCTTAGGCAATCCCGTGGTGCACTTTATTGTTCGAACATATTCCTTAGGTTGCAAATTCTTGTCTTTTAATGTGATTATTTCACATCTTGTAGTAACGGGTTGATTGGAATGATACTCATCCACTCATTCCTTCGTACTAATTGTCCTTTCCCCGTAATGACAATATCCTATACTTGAGATCAATAGACAATTTGCTTCAAGCAGTCTAGCTTTAACCATAGAATAAATAGCTTGCGACTCTAGTATTACTTTTCGGGTTAGTAACTGTAGTCACTTTAATAGAGATGCTATGTTCAGCCTTCAGTTTTCCATCCGACCTAACTCTATTGCTATTATCAAAATCAACCGCCGATAGAAGTTTTCTAGCTTCACGACAACAAATCGCCAGCACGGCGCACAAGAATAGTATAAACCTCTTCCAATATGCAATAATTATTTTTGAATACTAAATGTACACTTAAAGTTTTAAGCTTGCTTATTCATGTGTTATATAAGCTACAAGTGTACTATATAATTTTCAAAAAAAGTAATACGCCTTTTACCTGCCATCCTGGTTGTAAAATTGTTGACTAAAACAATGGCTAATATTACTTCTTAACCTCTCAGTTAAGTTAAGACTATTTCTTTATCTATAATAACCTTAATTTTAACTACTATCTTACAGAATTAAATTTATTTTTAGAATGTTAGCGTATAGTCGTTGAGGGGTTTAGATTAAATTTAAGTAATTTATAAACTTCCCTGCTGATTGCCCAATCTTTCAAATTTTCACTTATTCGCTAAAATTAAAAACATAACTAAATTTAGTTTAGTATTGAAAGCTCTAAGGGTTTTCCAGCAAATAGCTAATTACTGTTTAAATAATTGAGTAGATATTCATATAAACAGGCCCAATAAATTAAAATGACAACTTATACTATTTCTAGTTCTAAGTTTAACCTATTTTGTCGCTTCGCTATCGCTATCCTTATATTTATTAGCGCAGCTAGGATAAGAAAAAATGTATAACCATCTTTGGGTGGCCAGTGTCAATATAGTTCCTAATACTAGAAACAGAGTATAAGCCAATAGCTTTAACTCCTTCTCTATAACTACTAAATGGAGATCCTGGTATTTCTTTTCCCTATTTGTAAATATGTAAATTATAACCTTTTTTGCTGCCTTGTGTAATGGTATACTCTTTATTAAAATATATTAAATGGAGGTTGTATTTCCAATTCCAAAAGACTTGCTCTATATCTAAAATTTCAATACTATTTGAGAAATATCTCTTAGAATTCATATTATTAGATAATTTTATTTATATAGCCTTACCTTTAGGAATATTATTATAACCATGAATGATTAAAAATAGCCCTACACTCCAAATTTGAAGGTAAAATCTAACCCTTTCCTAATTAAGAATACTCAATTTTTGAAACAAAAAATATATTGAAAAAGAACATCTGTATCAGAAATAGTTAAATTGATAAGCCTTATTATTAAATTTTCCAGCTATTGTAAAAATAGGTTGAGGAGCTATAAATAGATCATTTAAAATAGGAGCCCTTTTTATATTTTTTTATAGATATGGCTTCTAGTACTTTTTATTTTTTTTAGTAATTGTAAATATAGCTCTACTATTAGTAAAATCTTCATAAAAGCTAACATCTCCTACCCCTAAAACCCAATCATTAGAAATCATTAAATAAGATATTTTATACCCATCAAAATTAGTTCTATTTCTATTTATACTTTCTTTAATTTTTACTATTTTATAGTAAGTTTCAGGTTCTATATATCTAATATAATTTGTTTTAGATACGGCAGAATTTAGTTTGTTTTTAATATTTAATATTTAATATTTAATAACACTGCTATTCTTCAATCTCTATAATCTAATTGTTTATGCGTTAATAATAAAACCCTCTTAATTTAAACATAAGATTAATCAACTGTGTGTTTAACAGCTTCTTATATTAAACTAATACTACACTCGAAATAAACGATTATAAATTATATCTGGTTTAGTTTTGATTTTAAAGCCTTAATTGCACTTAATCCTTCAGGCTTTGGAATTCATTATTAATAGTATTTCTTTTCAAATTAAATAATTAGTGAGCGGTCTATCATATCGTATTGTACATTCTAATCTATAACTAACTATAAGTACATTTATCAATCGAACTACATCTTCTACGGAATAAGAATCAGTGCATATAATCAAACCATGTCGTGACAGTTTTTTTACTGCATCACCCAGGATAAGATGAGCGAGAGCAACAGGAGTTAAATTATCGTAAAGGTTGTTTGGTATTATTTTAATTCCTTGGGGCTAAATTAGAGAATGTAACTAACTAAAACAAGGAAGAGACCGTGTAAAATTTTGTAAAACATAAAATGGTTTTTCTGCTCTAATACCTTTATTAAAATTAGGATAACTACTACAATAATGGAATAATTAATTAAACACAAACCCCGCAGGCTCAACCTAAATCCCTTTAACTAAAGACTGTTTAAACCCTAAACGAGCATTCTTATTTGTAGCTGAAGCTATTGTTAACCCAGAAAGCAGTAATCCTATAATTAAAGAGAATTGGTAAGAAGGTATTTTTATCTTTCCACTCTTTGTAAATATTCCTTTCCCCACTGAAGACGATAAATTAGTTCCTCATATTACCATTGCTTTGCTAGAAGTCGCCTCCGCTAACCTTAAATGGTTATTTTTAAAGCTAAATTGTTTCATGGATATGATTACGGCATCTGCAAATTATGATACTCAATTATGATTAAAATTATTTTCCGCACCAACTAAGTTTGTATTTAAAGTTGAATACTGAGATAAAGTATTTTGAAACATTTGAGTAATTTTAAAATTTAATATACTCTCATTGGTGTCTGTATTATGAATGATCCTTCGGCATCAGTAAAACCAACAAACCATTGAATAAATTTGTTATCTGTTTTTTTAGGCTTTTGATTAAAATATTGGTTTAAAAACAAATCTAAAGATCTCATTATTTTTAATAAAATTATCTGAAAGAGCTTTTTTAAATAAAAAAAAAAATAGCAAGACAAAGTTAATTTACATAGTTTTATAGTTTGCTTAGACAAATTTTAATAAAATAGGTTATTGCTAATTATAAATTTATAATAAAGAGCATATAGTGTAGTCAGCCTTTGTTTAGAACTGCTACCCAAACCGTACGTGATAGTTTCCCATCATACGGCTTTCCATGGAGAAGTATTAATGGAATGGATGTTTATAGTTACTTTGTTGAGTTAATATTAAAAGACCTATTAGAGGTCTATGGAACATTATAGCTTATTAAAGTTGAAACCTATTTCTTGAAATTACTGTTAAACTGACTAATCCATTTTAGATCTGCTGGGTTCAGCTTCCCTCTATGTAGTTAAATATGATGATATTGACATAGTGGTACTTGCTTTCTTTTGAAAGCCCCTTCAATCATTACATAGGTAGCATTACCTGTTCTTACTTTATTACGAACTTCGGCTACTTTCCTGATGTGGTGCATTTCTACGTTATTTCCACTACCACATATACAACAATTTTTCAATATATTGGATTATGTCATCCTATTTATATTTACTTAAACTTCTAAAATTGATGACCCTTTTGTAATCGGGGATAGCCTTCAGCTCATAAGGGATTTTTAATTGTGTATTAGTCTCTGGATCCCTTAAGTCAAATCCTCATTTTTCGAATGCTTTCTTCATGGTTCTAAGTTTAAACTTAAAAGCCAATGTAAGTGCACATGACTGAAGTAGAATTCAGAACACTATATGAAGACTTGATCTATTCCCCCCAACAAATTAAGCATTTAAGATACCATTTATTTTGGAGTTATAGAAACTAATAATTGTATAGAAATCGAATAAAACTAAGTTAGTTCTTCCCTTTGCTAAATTTATTCCTTGACTGTTTATTCTAGCAAAAACCATTGTCTACTAGCTTTTGGATTATCTTATTGATAGCTGCCTTTATGAATAAACGTAATGGAACTCTACCTTTGTATTTATTCTCATAAATAGACTTTGTACCGACCATATGTACACTATTATCTTTGTGTTTATGCCTAAGAAGTGGAAACCATCCATAAGTTTGGTAATAATGGTCTTATCTATACTTAAAGTGGCTTTACATCTATCATGCAGAACCTCTGCGATCTTAGTACGAATTTTCTTAGCTTCGTTATAAGTTCCAATTACTAGAAGAACAAAATCATCCGCGTATCTTACATATATCAATCTTTTTTATTGAAAAATAGGGTCCATTGGGTCACCCTTAGTTATAAATCAGTTATACGTTTAAGCCTCACCATTTGAGGTGTGGATGTCTTTCTACGAATGATTTTTGATAATTTATCATATTCAGGGTTGTATCTTCTTATTTTATCCTTCTCAAAGTTTGTTTTCAGTTCTTCCATAACGTATTTATCAAATTCATGAAGTACTACGTTAACAAGAATGGGACTAAGAGGACTTCCTTGTGGTAGACCCATTTTTTATAGCTGCTTAGTATCCGGATCAATATAAACAGCATTTACATAAGTTAGAAAATTTAAATCTTGTATCTTCTAGGTTATAATTACAAGATCATGTGGTATAACATCGAAGCATTTTTCAATATATCCTTATATAAATCATTTGTAAGGACTGCCCTTTATATATAAAACCCTAAGTGTAGTGGAGACAGATCTTTTAGCTATGAAACCATGACTGACAACTAGAAAGATTTCTTCATAAATTACCTTTAAGATTTCACTCATTAGTAATTGTACGATTTTCTCTACAGGGGTTTAATTTTACCAGCTTTGTTCGGTATATTAACAGGAGCTGTCTCACTGGACTAAATTTACCTTTTAATAGACTTTATGAAATTTGGTTAATTTTGTTTTATCCATTTCCATCTAATGTTTTACCATATGTTCCGGCTTACATATTACCTGGATTACTCTTCATTTTTCTATAAACATCGACTAACAAAGTCTGGTTTGCTAGTAACTTATATATTATATGGTACATTCCATTGTTATTATGGTGTTTTACTTGGTGTAACTTTTTATAGTTATCACTTTCATAACCTTTTATAACAACTTTCCCACTACCCCACTTCGAGACTATGTTTGCCCTACTATTGGAGGTTCCGTGTCCGCTTGTATCAGAGGCGGTTACATCCCGTGGTTCTACATGTTTGCTCTTTGAGGATCTGTCCTCAGGTTTTAAGACTTTAGCTGCCTGCACTGATTTGTTATCTTGATTAGATACTGGGATGGCTTCTGTGCTATTACTTTCGTTCTTTGTACCGCCAGCAACTTTATTTTTATTATTACCATCATCAACCTCGTCGGCTTGATCCATCTTCTAAAGGCCATTCGGTGTATCAGGTTTGTTATCCTCAGCATGATCTTTTCCCCCCCCACGTAATCGTTCTATGTTTACGCCATTTCATAAAAATATTTCCTGCTACAGCTGGTATCATCTTATTAGGTTTGATATCGCCAGAAATGAAGGGCTCCCATATACCGATATAAATATCGTATGCACATGATAGGAGTAAAACTAAACCACTGTTTTATGCAAACATAAGCTCTCACGGCGCACCAAAAATGAAGAAGAAAGAAGCTACATTAGGTAGGGGTCAGCGTCATACAAGTTATAAACTCTTCTTAACTGCCCTCAGAACCGTACGTGATAGTTTCCCATCATACGGCTCGCACGGTGACATAGACCTATAGATCAGATACAAACATTCATCAGTAAGCATTATGATATTCATTAATAAACTATTTCTTGTAAAAAGCAATTGTCTTCAATTCGAATACCTGTATTTGGTTGGTATTAAAATTCCTTGTTAAGTTAACCACACCTGCTTACGTAGATGTGCACCAACTCATTGTGCATAAGAGGCCTTCCCAGTACGCAACAACGCTTTAACGTCCTTAATTTGTCTAACATGATGCATCTCTAGCTCTAATGAGGAACCACATAAGACACACCCATTATCGAAGTCACTAGTAACAGTGAGTTGTGAAGAGTACCACTCAATATCTTAGTAGGATTAAAATCAGTTGAGATCTTAGAGTTGTAGAGGTGTTTAACCTTCATTTACTTAGGCACATTCAGCATAACATCCGTCTCCGAATCTGTTAATAGTTTACCGAAACGTTTTAATACTTTAGACACATAATATAACTTAAATTTAAGAGTTAACGTTAAGGCACAATACATAACCAATAACCAGATAACTCTTCTTAAGCTAGAATAATTAATAGCGATCGAGTAGTAGCTTAAAAGATCTTGGATTTTTGTTTGTTGTTTTATTCTAGAAAGATAATATTGTGAAGTGACTCAGGTTGATACTTATTGAAGGGTACCCGTATAATTAACAAACTTGTCCTTCTTGAGCCTTCAAGTCAGCATTAAAGGATCCTATTATATGGAGCCTATATGTTCCTGTGTATTTATTATTATATACTGGCTGACCGGCTATAAAGCAACTAGCAACCAGGAACTGGGAACCATCAACAGTTTTGACCACAGTAGTTTTGTCCAGGTTTAACTCAAGACCATATTAAGCAAGGAACTTACTAATATTATGCCTAATTTTATAGGCTTCATGAAATATACCAATTATTAATATAACAAAATCATCTGCATACCTAGTATATATCATTATTCTTAATTTTTGGGTAAGAGTAATTAGTATAAGCCGTGCTTCTTATTTGCTTAAGTAGTGCTAGTCTAACAGCAGGGTCCTTATATTTATATCTACGCTGCGTAAGGCTCTTATAAGCATAATTCTGCTTACGAGTATTGAAGTTAGAAATATAATCTTCCATTTCCATTTCCATTTCCATTTCCATAAACTTGACCAATTTATCCAGTACTATATTAACCAGTAAAGGGGTTAAGCTACTACCTTGCGGTTACCGAGTCCGGTATATTTAAGCTTACGTCCATTAAATATGCTAGCTACCTTAAGTGATTTATGTATTAATTCTAAGATATGATGGCACTTGATCGTCTCCTTAAGGATACTCATAATAACATTCTGAGGAATACTATTCAAACACTTGCTAATATTTCCATTAATCGCAATATTAAAATTACCTCCTTGTAGATAGATAGTCTTCAATGCAGAATTGGTAGATCTGTGCGGTCTTAACCATTGAGACACTGAGCTAAATGTAGGCTCAAATATGAATATGCTCTCTAAGACAATCTGAATTGCCTTTTGCACGATTTGTATATCTAGGGGATGCATAGTCGAATTTAAGAGGACGCAAATTACCATCAGATTTAGGTATATAGACCCCGGAATTTTCACTTATCCGATTTTAAGGCCTCACCAGTAGTACTGAATCAGGCTTTGCTAATATCATCTAAGGTCTCCTTAACGTTACCTTTAGTCATATTACCCGACTTGTTATTGATAAGCTTGTAAACATATAAGCATTCGAAATAATCTTAATTATTCCATTATATTTACCATCCGAATCTAAGCATCCGGACAACTGGTTTTGTAATCAAGTATTAACATCAAAGACTTGATCATTGTTCCGTGTCCTAGTCACCCTATCTCCCTTCTTTGCCAACAAACGAGTTGTTGTACACATACTACGAAGACTCCGTCCCCGCATATTATTATTAACAATAGAGGCGGTTAGATCCCCTGGTTCACATTTACTTGTTTTCAATATTGTACTTAGATGCTTGCTCGCTTTTAAATTATTAATTTAACCCCAACCACCTACAGTTACCTCACAAACATCCCCACGCATATGCTTGTGTCTCTGGTGGACATTAGCCGACATATTCTGCTTAGGACTAATGGTGCATACTATAACTGGGTCACGAGTATCAAGTTTGTCAACCTCATCATATACAACTCCCAATTTATCTATATCTCGATGTGGCAGTACATCTCATAGATATTTATTCACATCTGCTATACAACCCGGTTGGTTATTAGCCAATCTAGACTGCGATGGAACTGGGTACACAAACAATACGAAATATATCATTGGTAACAATGTGTAAGGAATATTGTCCTGCCAAGTAAAGTGCTCACAGGGCGCACCGTGAGTATATCTAATTAACCATCCACTAGAGATGGAACCCGTCTCGCGGCAAGATCCCCTCAAAGAACCGTGCGTGCAACTCTCACTGCACACGGCTCAATCATGATGCGAGTTTTCTCTGACGATTAGCCTGCCTTGCTGTAGACTATCTGTGAGATTTACCCGGCGGCTTTATGTTTCATTTTTTGACATTCATTGTGAATCAGTTCCAGGTTGTTTACACTACTTTAATCCCTTCTAAAGAGATCGTAATAATATGGTGCAAATCTGGTCTTAACTCCATTGTCTGTGCGCTTAGTTGGATTTATCCTCCACAGTATGTACATATACCTCCCTGGTATTTTAAGATCTTTTACTTTAAGTTACGTCCACTTGTTCTAGCGCTTATTTTCTCGTTGAAATCCTTAAGTTTATTTCATTCCAGGTGGTAAGCATGGACTCCTCTTAAATCCTTTGGTATTGATATCGAAGCTGCATTTATTATTGGTACGTCGGTAGTACTAACTAAATAATTAAATTTTCCCTTTCCTGATTTATTTTTTATTATGGAATCCACCTTGCTTATACCTCGAAATATCCATTTTGCTCTTAATCTTTTCTTTAATCCTTTCTCATTTTGAAGACCTAGGAAATAGCTGTTGATTATCCTTCTTCACCCTCATTTCGGATGTTTCTTCATCGCTCACTTTACACAAAAGTGAAACACTGCTTGCCTTACATACCCTCTAAATTTAGAGGATTGCGACAAGTTATAGTAATCATATCATCCACGTAGAATAGGATTTAATTTAGAAATAAGAGTATAGGCAGTATCATTAGAACTTTTCCTAAATATTTCTCTAAGTTTAGTTATAATGTTATATACTTTCTTTTTTTGAGGGTAAAGTGCTATTCCATCTCTCCCTATTCGCTCATTAAAGAAATGTTCTCTTACTTTCCATTGTTCCTGATATTTGAATGTGTATCCGAGAAAATCTAGTCCCTCTTTTACTGTTATTATCTTGGTTTTTTCTTTGGAAAGCTCAAGTCCTCTTTTTTGTAGAAATTTTTCGATTTCAGGCATAATAAAGGTTTTTATTAAATATTTACTTCTAGCGGTGACAACAAAGTCGTCGGCATATCTCACTGTTACTACACCTATATTAAATTTTAACATTGAACGTAGTCCTTTGGCTTTCATTTTACTTTTGGTTACCGTGGAGGTTGACTTTTCAATCACCTTTTCAAGCCCATTTAGCGTAAAATTGATTATAGTAGGTGAAATTATACCTCCCTGTGGGATATCCAGCTCCCGATCGTGCACACCTTCTCTGCTAAACATATTTGCTTTCATCCATTTTCCTAGGACCTTTTTATGTATACTTGGCAAAGGTAGATTAGTTAATAACCAATCGTGGGAAATATTGTCAAAGAATCCTTTAATATACGCGTCTAGCACATATTTGTCTTCGAGGTTAAACATTGAATACTTTAGGAGATAACCCAAGGCATGTTTTGCGGATCTGTGTTTTCTATACCCATAATTATGATTATCGCTTCTGCATTCAACCAAAGGTTCAAGGATTAAGTTTATTAAACTTTGTAGGCACCGATCTTTAATAGTAGGAATACCCACTTTTCTAGTTTTACCATTAGCTAGGGTTATTTGTACATTTTTTACCGGATCATTTTTATAGGAGGCACTCACTGCTAGCTTTTGGATTTCTTTTACCATTGTTAATTTCTCTTGCTCCGAAGAGCTGGCTCTGAGAATTTTATTATCAACTCCAGGTGTCCGACTTTCATAATTCAAGGATGTTTTCCTTACCGCTAAAAGTGCGAAATTTAAAGATCGACTAAGGAGGATTTGCATTCTTTGTACTTCTTTACTGTGGAATCCACATTTTTCCGCGATATTCACTAATTCAACTTGTTTTTGGTGTACGTCCTCCAATATGATTATCCATTCCTTAGGGTCTGGTCATTGGATTTTGGTTTTCGTTCTACCTACTTCCCTTTTGAGGCTATCTTGGGTAGAAGTCGTAAACTTTCTCGTATTCCTGCAATTTGAACCAATGCTACCTCATGACAATACTGAATTAGGCATAATCAGTCGACCTGGCCCCTGATTATCTCTTTGACGAGTATCTCAAGAATTACCTTGAGCATTTGCTTTTTCAGCTATCTTGCCCCCGCCCTTGTCTCTACTTAAGTAGCCGTGAAAGCTTTCCCTAATGTAGAGGTACTTGACACGACCGATCGAACTAAATACTGCCTTTATAAATTCGATTCATCCCTGGTTGGTTTGATTTGATTTATTAATTAATTTACTTACCCCTTTCAGGATTATTCGAACTTCTATAAATACTATGATTTTGGATGAAATTTTTACTACTTCATGGGCAGTAGTTAAGTCGTACAGGACTTCTTTTAAAAGCTTTTCGGGGTTCCCGTGCTTTACAAACGTACGGCATTCACTAGTTAGGATTAAACCTGTTCAGGTATTGGAAAAGATCTCGGTAATAAAATGAAAACAACCTAACATTTTATATCTAGTATTCCTATGCCATATATTTCCGATGGCAAAACTGACGATGGACCCGTTTTCAAATGGTTCTTAGCTCTCGCTCATCCTTCTAGATCGCCCATCGAACGACTACTTGTTACTTCGGTGTGAAGAAATATCAGCAACTTTCACCTATTCACCAGAACTTCAACCTGGGGCTCGTTGGACCCAACTTGTCTGGATAATCTAGCCCTTATTTTACCGAGTAGGGCGTTAAATATAATAACTATATTTAAGATACGTTTGCTATCACGTCGTAAATTGTTTACGTCTCTCATGATCATTTATGTTAAAAACATGTCCACTTAATTTTTACTTATTTAATTTTGCTAAGAAAAGAATAAGCAACATTTAAAGTGGTTTAGAGTAAAAAGGCAGTATAACGTCCTTTAATTAATTTTCATGTATCTATACTTCGCCTAACAGCTACACTAGTTTTAGATTAACCAATGGTTTCATTAGCTAAAGCAACAGCCTTTATCTTAGAACCATATAGTTTTTAATTTGTTTGAAAAAGATATATTGTTTTAATATATTAGCTTTTAGTAACAAAGGTATTTATAAAACTTTGCTATTTTTGGATAGCTGGGACTTTCTTTCGAATTAAGATTAGTAATGTACCGCCCTTTTTTGAAAAACTGAGATATTTTGTAATTGAATACTCGACCTTCAGGTAGATAGAAGTAGCCAAATTATGAAGTGCAATAGACAAAATCTTCGGCTTTTCGAGTTTGAAATGGTATATTTAGTAAAAAGAGTCATCATATAGTGCGTCGATATTAACAATAGATATAACGGATACAGAAGTACGTTTATTTAAAACAAATTAAAGCAGTGTGTACATTCGGAACTTTTGTTATTGTACTAAATGTTAAACCTTTAGGTATTGATTGTAAATAGCTAGATATAGCCTTACATTTATAAAGATTTAAAATAGGGACTTAAAATTTTTTATTTAAAAACCCCGCTTCTATAAAAAACCAAAAAGGGTTTATATTCACTTTTGGAATTAAATCATAAAAAGTTCGACCCTTATTCATTTGAGATATAATACTTTTCACCCAATCTAATTGAGATAAACGTGTAGTTCTAGATTCAGATAAGAATAATACTACAGTTTTAAACTCAAGTTAATCTAACCATTTGGTAGTATATAGATGATATTTATCTAGTAAAGAATTGTTAAAACAAAAAGACTTTTTACTAACTAATAATAAATAAACAACCTATTTCCATCGACGACTACTCTACCTACATATAAAAAAGTATACCATTTTAAGTCATAGCCTATATTATTAATATGAAGTCGTATTCTGAACATTGCTCTTAAATAATTTTAAATAATTTTGAAAATGTCCTTCACTGTCAATAAATCCTGTTCATCTTATTGAAAGGTGCATTTTTGCATTGGTGATGGTTCGTTCTTTTTTAAATAATCCATAAACAAGTGTTATTAGATTCAAATTACTCAACATGTTACCAACCAATTTAAAGGTTGATCGGACTAAATCTTATCTCAATTATTTTAATAATTTGACTAATAATAAAGATCTTCGCGTATAGTCTCTGGGGATTTGTAGTTTCCTGCTGATTGCCCAATCTTTAGGATTGTTACTTAGTTATATATAAATTAACTGTCATCTAAGTACCTTAAGCTCTAAGGGTATTCCAGCATATAGCAAAGTTTTAAGAACACAATAGAGATATTTCATGTTCTAAACTGTTGAAAGCAAAATCTACATGAGCTGTATAGTTGGATCGAATAGCCAAACCATTATTAAATCTCTCATTAGTCAATAATAAAGAGTTTAACTGGCAACGTTTACTCTTCCACCAAACCGTACGTGCAAGTTTCCCCGCATACGGCTTTCCGGATTCTAAACAAATTTTATAAACTTTTTCTAATTTTTTCTTAAAGCTAAGTCTATTCTATTTACCAGTGTTAATTTGGCCTTATTTTTGAAAAGGGTTGCACATAGCTTCTTAATCTAATCATTATTCTGATTAATGTGGATTTATCCTGAGCTAAAGGTTATTTTTATATGCCTTAGATGGTGCATTTTTATATCTTAGAGCCACCACCTATTAGACAGGTTTAAATTATTAAATTATTAAATTATTAAATTATTAAATTATAGCTAGGGTTAAAATTTTAAAATAAAGCGGCTAAAGGATCAGAAGGTACTGTGGGTTCGTCATTTGAATATTTCCATCTACTTATTGTCATGTACTTGCTATTAAGATATTCCGCTCTAAGAGAGATAGGACGATCAAATACTACTATTTGTTGTTTATCTTCTGATTTAACGATTACCTTTATAGGTTTTCCATATTTTGTGAACACCTTATTTAGGGATAACCTATGTTTTGCGCCAAAAGTGTGAGCTAAGGAGTATTCTAGAATATAAATTAATTCATTTAAAGATGTTCGGTCATCTGCTATATTATAGTAGTTAAGATATCCTTTTAAAATACTATTGTACCTTTGTACAATTTCGTAATCCGAAAGAAATATAAATTTTCCAAGGTATTTTGGAAAACCTTGTTCATTTGCAAATCCATTTTGAATTAGTTTAGCTTTTAAAACATTTTTTGGAACTATCAATTTAGGCTGACCTGTAGATTTTGTAGACTGACTCTTTAAAACTTTTCCCGCTTGGTTTATTTTTCTACTTGATATAGTTTGGCAGGCTGTATTACATTTAATGTAATAACCTAAAAATTTTGCATATTCAGTACCTAGATGAGTTATTTTAGTTTTGTCTATGGAAAGTTCTAATTTAAGTTTATCTTTAAGGAATATATTGACTTCCTCTGTGATCTTAACCGCTAATTCGTAAGGTCCTGTGACTCCTATAACCCACTCATCTGCATATCTAACATAATGTATTTGATTAATGCTACTGTTAACCGTTGGAATTGTTCTTATTATTTTATTATTTGGGATTCAGCTTTCTTTAGGAAGTCTTTGTTCCTCTGCGCTGATATTTGAGGCTCTCTTATTATTGTGGTTTTCTATTCTTCATTCTATTGGATTATACTCTGATTTTTGAGGGCTTGTTGACTTATAAAACTTTTTATATTTATGCTTTATTTCTTCTATAAATTCATCGAATGGAGTTAAATAAAGATTAGATAGAATAGGGGATAGAATACCATCCACTGGAATTCCTAGTATGGAATGTTTCAAATTACCCTCTACCATATAACCAGCTTTAAATAATTTTCAGATAAGTCCCATTATCGTTCTGTCAGGATTAAGTCGTTCACTCAGAATTTTGTCCATCAAATGATAATCTATATTGTTAAAATATCCCTTTAGATCTCCTACTATCATCCAAGTTATACCCCTCATGCTTTTAACATCTAGTAGTGCGTGATGCACAGATTTTGTAGGTTTGATGCCATACCTAGTAGATTGAAAAATTTGGTCGCATTTAGCTTTTAGAATAAATTTTAAAACAACCATAATAATTCTATCCTCAATGGAGGCTATACCTAAGTTTAAGGCTATTAAATTACCATTAGCTTTTGTAATATATATTGGAATTTTCTTTGTAGGACTACACTTATATTTTCAATTTACCACGGAATCTCTCAATTTAGTTAGTTTTTGAATTGAGATAGCGTCGACACTATGTTTATCAATACCTTTAGTCATATTACCTGGTTTAGATTTTATATTTTCATATGCATTTTTATACAGTTCTATATTATTTAGCGCTTTGCTTGAAATATTTCTAGTCAAAGTAGGTTTAGAGTAATAACCCTTCACGTTTGTTTTCACTATAGAAAAAGGGTGTAATAGAATACTTGTCCTTTTATTATTGATGATTGAATCCTGCAAACCTTCCCTTATGCCTATATGTTTTGTAGCATAAGATACTACGTTTACTCCGTCTCCATCCCTTCTAGTTGTACTTTGTTCGGGACCCTTGGTCTCTAGTCCCAAGATATCATTTACTTGACTTAGGAGATCCCCAGTTCTCTTAGAGTCGTCTCTTATTTCATCCTTAGTCTCCATCCTTATAGATGTTCTATATGTCATTTGAAGAGAATTTAAAATTGCGTATGCATCCTCCACAATTTTTCTTAAATTTATCGTTTCAGCTACTTTCGAATTCAGTTTAGCGTACTGTGACGGATGTATTATTAAGACATAGATGAAAAGTACCTCGCCCTTGATAGACTTATAGCTAGTCACTGGTTGGACTTTACCGACATGCTCCACTCCCCTCCTCATTTCGATTTTAGGTAAGTCGGTTGGTTTACATGACATTAATTCAATCATGGTAATTAGAATTACGGGCGACTTTGTTTCTAAGATTAAAGGGCGCACATGCATAGCCAAAAATACTCCAGTTAAAATTTGTATAATTAAACAAGTTGCTAATAATGAGTAGGGGTCAGCCATAATTAAGAACTGCCCTCAGAACCGTACGTGATAGTTTCCCATCATACGGCTCGCCAGGATAGCACATTCTTACAGTGTGTTTAAAATTCTTCTATTTATCGTAATTAGCAATACTAATAATATCTTGATGACTAAGTTCCCCTTTATGGTATAACTGATGATGGTAACTACATAAAGGAATCTGTTTTCTTCGGATAGCCCCTGCAAATCTAGACACACTAAGGGTTTCCTTACTTAGGTATTTGCTTCGAACATCTTTAACTGATCGGAGATGATGCATTTCAATGTTGGAGCTTGTACCACATATGGCACAGGTTTTACCAAACGATGTTTTAGTTAACTTACCGGCCCAACTTATATTAATTATTTCATCCGGAAGAGGACTGTGTACGGATCTCTTGTAGTCATGCAAAACCTTCAACGAGTCTGGGATAAATATTACCTTATCAGTGTAAGGACATTTTAAGAAATTTCCGAATTTGTAAAAGGCTTGCCTCATGGTTCCTAGTTTATATTTTCTGGCAAGAGTTAATGCACAAGATGCCCTAAGTAGCCACAGTATTCTGCCTAGTTTATTTCTGTTCGCCGCAAAGCTATAGAAGTTAAGTAGGCCTTTCAATTTAGAATTGTAAAATGTGAGAATATCCGCATGATCAAGGTTCATTACAGCACCATACATTTTAGGTAATAGGATACCTTTAGAATTTCTACGAATAAAACCGGCTTTTATAAGTTTATCTAGAAGTTTATCAATAGGAGCTTTCACAAGAAGTCTACTATTTCCTACCTGCCTACCGAATCTGCTGCTAACTAAGAAAGAAGGATTCTTTTTTAATTTAACAATTTCGGCACCAAGGAAAGACCATTTGTTATCCGCAACATTAGTAATGACGGTTTTTTCAGAGTTAAGTTCTAATCCACAAGCCCTTCTTAGGAATTCCTTAGCGTTATTCTTAATATGAGTGGCCTCATGAATTGAACCCGTCACTAGAATTACAAAATCGTCAGCATATCTTATGTATTCAAGTCTTTTAAAATTGGGATCCATTCTGTCATTGGAATTTAGCGTTCTAAGGGCTGTAAGAAGATTTTTTCTTACTTTAGGATCAGTTTCCTTTTTTCTAAGATAGAGAGCTTTTTTGTATGCTGGTGAGTCTTTTCGTTTGTTACCTTTTCGGAAAATTTTAATAGTTTTATCCATAAATAGATCGAATTGGTGAAGTACTATATTACATAGTAGCGGGCTCAATATACCGCCTTGAGGCGTTCCAACCGAAGGTTTTACAAGGTTACCGGAAGGCTCAAGATAACCCGCCTTAAGAAATTTGGAGATTAATTCTAAGACTCTGGGATCACCAATTTTTTGAGATGTAAGCTTCATAATAATATGGTGCGGGATACTATCAAAACATTTAGTTATGTCTCCTTGAATTACCCAGGAATATTTATTCCCAGTCAGATATATTTTTCGTAAGGCCGAATGAATGGATCTAAGTGGCCTGAAACCATGAGAATACTCAAGGAATAGTGGCTCATAGATTGCTTCAAGAATTGCATGTATTGCTTTTTGAACTATCTTTTCACGTGGAGAGCCGATACCTAAAGGTCTGCTTTTTCCATTGGACTTTGGAATTTCGATTCTCCTTGCTGGAGAGAATTTGATTGAACCCTTACGTAGAGTTTCGGCAGTTTTAACGAACCAGTTCCAGTCTAGACCATCAATGGTATAGTTATCTGATCCCGGAGTCATGTTACCCTTTTTACCTTTTATTTCCTCATAGCAAGCAACAAGGTAAAGTGGATCACTTAGGATGTCAAGAAGATTGAAGAATTTTTTATCATTAATGTAAGTCAGTTTTTGCATCACCATAGTAGTCACATTACTAGGTTTAACGGCCTTATTAACGTTAGGCTTAGTATCCCCTACTAATTTTTTGGAGTGTTTATCTAAGGTTTCCAAAATTGACGTGTTATCCTTGTTTCCCTTCGTAGCTGTCCTAATTATCAATGCGACGCTACTACTATGGAAACTCCGTTCCCGCATTATACTTAAGAGTGGCATAGAGGCGGTTGAATCCCGAAGTTGACTGTTAGTTCCGCTTAAGGTCCTTGTAGTTTTAGCCGCCTGCCCTAATTTTGAACCTCCTATACTGGAGTAATGTCCAGTTTTCTGACAACTTTCTCCACTTCGGTTATTGGAAAAAGCAACACTGGTAATATACCGACATATTCTGCTTGGGATATATCCTCTGGATTGATAGCATTTTAAGGTATCAGGTTCGTTATCCTCGGCTTTACTACTCCTGCTCATAGTGCTTATTCATAGGGGCAGACCCAATCTTTCACTATGTTTGTATTCAGCTACCCATACTAAGTAGTTTATTACACTACAGAGACGTGAATACCCGCAGCTTGCATCGATTGTTGAGCAATAGGTCAGATATGCAATAGAGATCGGACAGTCTCCATGAACTAGCGCCCTCGTTCGGCGCACACCGAAGTTCCATAAGTAAGTTAAATTAGCTGGTTGTGGTGAATCTACAATATATGAATTTATAAATCTAAGTAGTACATTTTGTTTTAAAATTCTCATTATTTTTATTAATTAGCCTTTAGGTTGAATTTACTTTATTTTTGATTACCCCTCAGGGCTTAGGATTTTAATATTTAGTTGCAATCAATGATGCATGTGAATTCAAAAAAGATTTATCTTTATTTAAAGCTGCTGGTTTTAACCTTTTACCTAAACTTCAAATAATAAAACAAGTACAAGCATTTATATTTTAAAATTTATCGATTAAAACTTTGTAATAAAGAGGCTTTTTATTGTACCAGTTTTTGTGACATATAAATTAAAGACCTTAGTTACCTTATTAAACAGATAACCTTACTTATTTTTAATATTTAACAAAAATTATGGAAAAAGCTTTCCGTGCCGATAATAGCATATAAACTAGATATATAAAACTATATTTTTATGAAAGTTTTAAGATTTAGCTTATAATGCCTTAGCTGTTGTTTAGATATTAATTCATGCTATATTTGACTAATATAATAAAAATGTTGCATTATGTCAAAAAGTTGCATTAAATTTTAATCACCAAAATGATTGTCAACAAAAACTAATACTACTTAGTTAGTATAAAAATTAAATTTGAGGAAATTATAAATATTTAGATTATTGAGCTACCTAAGCTTAATCCTAAGATATAATATCTTATTTGTATCATTTTATTTTTACTTTTGTAATAAAATTTTTAATTTAAATTGTAATAGATTTTAAGTAGTAATTAAACAAATTGATGTTATTTGCCTTATCTATTGATTTAAACATTTAGGTTCCTTACCAACAGTTACTAAGTTAAGTGATCGAGCAATGCATTAATATGTATGCTTTATTTAAGAAAATTTTGATCACAGTTTTATTATTAATTTTTTAAGATAATTATTCCCAAATTTAATAAACAAAAGAATGACAAAATACAATATAACTATATAATATATTTTAGGTACAGTAAATTTGTACAGGTTTTTATCTTTTTCACTCTTTAAACGATGCACCCTTTATTATAAACTAGCAACAGTAGTCTATTTGATATTTTTAGCATTATATATACTTAAGATTTAGGTATAAAGAGTTAGATAAATTTATCATCCCATTTAAACTCATGATCCAAAGATAAGCATCAAGAAAAACTATTATATTTTTGTTAATGATTTTCTTACTATTCAATCATAGTATTTAATAAATATTTATTAATAGCTTTGAACCTAATCCAGTTTATTACCAGATAAACTAAGCTTATTTTGTGATTTGCAAGAAATCCATAGCAAAAACTATTTTTAGGCTTGGCATTAATAAGTTAACTCTATTAAGTTCATATGAAAGTTTATAACCTTATTAAACTATAATAATTGACTTTATTTGCTCAACTAATCAAAATTTAGCTTATGGTTCTTTTGTTTGAACTACTTTATCAAAATTATTAAGTAAGCTTTTTTGGATTGATGAAACTGAAGACTTTTTCAGCTAAGGATATTAAATTTTTATATTATTTTTATTTATTTATAATAAACTTTTCAAATTAACTTCTTTTAGTATAAATATATATGCTTTATATTAGATTTAAAATATTTGTAGTTATATTTAAGATATTGGGGGCATTTTTAGGTATAAGACACTATCTTTGAAACATTACGAACAAAGAGACTTGAACTCTTACGGGATTGAACCCATTCCTTCTTAAGAGGAACTTGTTTACCATTACAACATGTTCGTTAAATCAATATTGATAATATCTTTTATATTCTTATAATATTAATAACTTATTAGAGTTAAGAAGGAATTGAACCTTAGTTATTAGACTTTGCAGGTCTACTACAGAACCATCTGTAAACTTAACTCTTTATTTTAGCTATTTTATTCCACCTTTGTTAAAAATTTAGTATTCAATTACTTAACACTTTACGTTAACTCTATGATTTATATTTGTTATAGAATTACTAAATATGTTAAACTATTATTAATAAAGTGATTGTAGTATATGAACC
>Ga0153995_1000006_pt1 | contig 58611 bp, 93 predicted proteins | sample TSNC079MetaG_FD_104678 | JGI IMG/M metagenome (GOLD analysis project Ga0153995, IMG submission 104678) | Attine ant fungus gardens microbial communities from North Carolina, USA - TSNC079 MetaG | ecosystem: Host-associated > Fungi > Mycelium > Unclassified | place: USA: North Carolina, Lumber... | reverse complement strand
CGACGCGAGCGTGGTGAACAGCAGGGCAGGCGTCGCGACGAAGAAGACGAGCCGACCGAGTACGAACTGTCCTTGGCTACCGAGGGTGCCGAGGCGACCGAGGAGATACCCGACCGCGATGACGACAAAAATGACGGTGAATCCAGCGATGACACCTGACACGTTAGCGTTGACCTGCACTTAAAGACGAACCATGGGTCGATTCCCCGTGGTCGGTCCCGGACCGGTCCCGCCCCAGCGCATTGTCGAGGGACGCGCGAGTCCGTTCGTCCTCGCCCGGCCAAAGGTGCGAGTACACGTCTAGCGTCATTTGCGCGTTGGAATGTCCGAGACGCGCCTGAACAGTTTTCACGCTGGCATTGGAGTAGATCAGTGTCGAGGCATAGAAATGACGGAAGCTGTGCCAGGTCACCCACTCCTCTAAACCAAGTCGAACCCGCAGAGCTCTAATCGCGTACGCGATTGTCGAGGCTGTCCACATCGTGTCGCGGGATGTCCTGAAGATTGGCATCGAGCGATCACTGCAAGGACGATCGGCGAGTTCGGCGGCCAAGGCTTCGATCGCGGCGTCGGGTAGCGGGAGCACCCTTTCCGAGGATGGTGTCTTCAGAGGACCCCATTCGAACTCAGAATTGACTGCCGAACCCTGCTCCGTGATGTATGCCTCCCGCCGCAGAAAGTTGACGGAGGCGATCCGTAGGCCAGCAATCTCACCCGCTCTCAGTCCCGTGCATGCACCGACAATGATCATGCGTCCGAGTGTTGGATGGGCTGGGACGGAGGCTTGCCCAGCCTTGACGCCTTCATTCGCAGCGCGAGACATGTCAAGGATTTGCGACGAGGTGAGCAACTCGTCATGGGTGACCGAATGGACGGTCCTGCGCTTTCCTTTGATCGCGTTCGTCGTCGGGGACTTTTGGATCAATTCGTCTTGGACGGCCATCGACAAGCAACCAGATAGCTGACCCAGCCAAGTAGATGCAGTAGTTTTTGCTACTCCTTCGCATCCGCGGACCCACGATCGCCCGTGTTCCAAGGCGTGCATCCAGTCTCGAATGTCAGGCGGTTTGATCGAATTGATTGGAGTTCGGTCAAGCCTGCCGAGGTTTTTCCCAACAGTGCGTCGAACACGAGCGGTGCCGGCCGATCGTGCACTGTCCACATATCGTTGCCAGTATTCGCCGAGCGTGATTAGTCCTGCCTGGGGATCGATCCATTCGCCGCGTGCGACTTCTCGTTCTCGTTCTGCAGCCCACTTCTTTGCGTCGCGTTCGAAGTCGAAAGTTTTGCTGCGTTCGACTCCATCACTTCCGACGTACCGCGCAACCCAGCGGACTTTTCCGCCGCGGACCCGCTTTTGCGGTTTCATGATGTTCTCCTATTTGGTACGGCGTTGCAGAGCGAATTGCATCTCCCTGGGACCAAAGATGCGGGTCCTTTGCGTTGATAGAGATCTCGCCATACGTGAACCAGCCTGGGAAGAACTTCGAGTTGATGCGCAATGGCTCCAACATGTGAGCCGTGTTCTTTCTCGGCCGCGGCATAGGTTTCGTTGGTAATCAGCAACCGAGCCGCGTATTCGTCTGCTTGCCGCTCTTGCTTCGCGGTTTGTTCATCGTCATACGAGCACAGATGGCCATGATCGGCATGGCCCAATTCGTGGCCTAGTGCTGTTCTCACGTCGGCTCGAGGCATTCCCGATCGAAGGACGATGCATCGATGAGAATGGTAATAACGCGAAGGTTCATGCTCCGGCAGATCTCCCTCGACGACAATTAGGCCCGCCGCCGCCGCTGCCATGTAGAGATTCATCACCTGTCGGCGACTCCTGCCTGCTCGTGGTTATGGGAAGTAGTCGTGATCAGTGACATCTTGGCCAGGATCACGTTCGTCCTTCGTCATCGCCACGTAGGGCAGGTCTTTGAGCTCGTCAAGCGTGGGAGGTTGATTCTTGGAAGTCAACTCTCTGACATTGTCGTTGACATCGGCACTTCGGACGCTGGAGATTCGGCGTCCCATTTTTCCTGCGCGTTCGCGGAAGTAGTTCGGCTCTAGTCGTTTTGCCAGTTCGATCGCGAGTTCACCGTCGGTGGCGGCTTCAACGAGCTTCGCTTCAGGATCGTCAAGGAAGTCCATGACCTCTTTGACTGTCACGTAGTCGAGGTCTGCGAGCGCCTGGACAGGACTTGCTCCGCACGCTCGCGCGATCGCGATGATGTCTTCGGCCGGCATGCCTTCTTGCAGCCTGCGTGTGACGGTCGTTCGCGAGACGCCCAGGATCTCTGCGATCTCTTCGGCGGTGATGCGCCGCTTCGTGACCTCTTTGATCCAGTCTCTGATGTCTCCCATGTCGAACACCGTAGCGTCATTTTTGACGCACCACAAGACGCACACCTGCGTCAATGGTTCATGATCGCACCAAAGTGGGAGTTACATCCTTGCCATTACGACGCAGATGATCCATAGTTGGCTCATCCCAAAGCAAGGAGATGCCAAATGGCTCATTTTCGAATCAGTTTGGACGAGCTAGAGCGGGTGAAACGGCGTCATCGGATCGCATCCCAGGTCAAACTCGCCGACGTCACCGGAGTATCGCGTTCCACCTGGACTCGGGCCATTCGGGACGGAGAACCGTCCCGTCAGGTACTTGAAGCACTGGCCCGGCTGGGTGCTGATCCCAGCAAGGTGCTAGTGCTCGATGACGCTGCGCCCGAAAGGATTTCAGCATGACTGCCGCGCAAACGCATATGTCGGTCAAGGCGATTGCAGAGCGCTGGAACTGCGATCTCACGGCGGTTTACAGGCAAGTTAAGGCGAGGAAGCTGCCAGCTCTGAGGGTCGGCAACATCATTCGCATTCCTATCGCAGCGATCGAAGAATTCGAGGCCGCGAACACCACGGTTCCTGATAGTTCGCGGCCAGTTCGACGCCGAACGTCCAACCAAAAAGCCGCCAGCTGATGCAACAGCTGACGGCCCTCGAAACCCAAGCAAGGAATCTGATGACTGACCATACTGCACAACTCGCCACCATCCCAGTTGCCGGCACCGCGGGAATCCTCGGCGCCAAGGTAGATGGGAAGGCGATCGCAGCGTTCCGCCCGATCGTCGAAATGCTCGGGATGGCCTACTCAGCGCAGCTCCAGAAGCTGAAGTCAAAGTCATGGGCAGTTGTGTCGAAATTCGACACAACTGGTGCAGACGGCAAGACCTACGAGATGGTCGGCGTTGACCGCAAGACACTGACGATGTACCTCGCCACCCTTGATGAGAACCGCGTCAAGGGGGAGATTCGACCAGTCTTGGTTGCACTTCAGTCGGAGGCGGCCGATGCATTGGATGCCTATTTCCATGAGGGCGGTGCGCTTAACCCGAACGCTACGGTCGATCAACTCGACGCTCTTGCGACGAAGGCAGCGCAACGGCTCCAGTTGCTCTCCCTTGCCAAGGGGATGGTCGACGACTCCTGGCTTGAGACCAAGGTTCGTCATCAGTTGGCAGTTGGGCTCGGAGAGGAGCCGGATATTGAACCGCTCAAGCGAACCCTGACAGTGTCGGACTTTCTTGATGGTAAGGGTGTGAATGACCGGGGGCAGCGCAAGTTCGCGTCATCGATGGGTGCCCTGGTGAAGAAGTCGTACCGGGAGTTGCACAACAAGGAGCCAGGTCAGGCGATCCGGTTCATTAACGGTGCTGACCGGCCCGTCGCGGCTTACACCGAGCGCGACCGTGCGCTATTCGAAAAAGCTTGGGCGATACTCGGATCTGCGATCGAGCCCGAGTTTTTCACGAAGGGATTGGTTGCCTCATGACTGAGCGGGAGCTTGCTGACAATCGGGATTCGATGTCGTTGGCGGAGCGTGTTGAGGCTCGTCGGGTGCTGGATGAGGCTGCGGGCGTCAAGTATGGCTCGCTGCCGGAGCAGGGCTTGAAGCGTTTGGCTCGGATCTTGGGCCCTGGCCTGCGTCGGATCAGTGATCGGAAGGAGGGTGATGATGGAAGTCAAGGTTAATGAGGACCTGCTCCGTTCGGTGATGGACCACATTGTGACGTGGCCGAACTTGTTGGATCAGCAGCAGTGGCGCAATGGCACAGCCAGGGATTTCGCTGGTTGGACGGCTGAATTGTGTGGGGCTGTGTGGGTTTCGCATTCGTTGGACACTGGTCGGGTTGAGACGGTTACTGGTTCGCATTGTGCGGCGTTTGTTGTTCGGTCGCAGTCGGGGGAACTCTGGCACGTGGAGGATTTCGCTCGTGTCTCGCTCGGACTGACTGACACGGCCGCCGATGATCTGTTCGCTGGCTGTAACACGATCACCGAACTGCGTGAGATGGTCGAGAACCTCTGCGATTTCGGCACCACCTACGATGCCGCACCGAAGACGCAGGCGGAGGTGACGGCGCCGTGAACGCAGAGAAGATGCTGCAACTTGCTCGTGAAATCAAAACTCTCGACGACCAGATCGAATGCCCTCAAGCGCCGCGAACCACCAAACAGCACATGGCTTTACTGGAACAGGTACGAGGTCGCGCTGTGGCTCTCGCCTCTATCGTCGCCTGACTCTCTTGAACTCCCGGTGGTGTCACCACTGTAAGACCGTCGCCCGGTCCAGATGGCCGGCACCCTAGGCGCCACCGGGCCCCAATCTTCCCACCATCCATTTTCTCCTGTGAAGGACATTTCGTGATGACCCATACCCAAAACACGCCCCTCGACGTCGTCGGATACGTCGGCCGCCACCGTGCCGACGACGCGATCTTCAAGACCGCCGACGCCGCTCACGACGAACTTGTTGAGGAAGCAACAGAACTCACTTTCATCGAGCAGGTCCGGATCAACGTGTGGACGATCGTGATCCTCACGCTGCTTGCCGGGTTCGTCGGTGTCGTCCTGTGGTTGATCGCGGTGACCGCATGAGCCCACACGATCCGCTGCAGGATCCCGTGACCCGCGACGACTGGTACGACACTGAACCTGGCTTGTTCGACCTCGCTGACCACCACTACGACCGCTTCAAAGATGTGAACGGAGAACAGAATTGAAATCCTCAGCTCGGCTTCCTTTGCAGCGTGACGAGAAGTTGTGGGAAGCGTTCAAGGAAGACCGTGATGCGTGTCAGCGTCGTTCTGGTTCGGGGGTGGGTCGGCGTCGTACGTCGCGGCCTACGAATTGCGTCGAGTGTCAGCGCCCGATGCGTCCGTCGAAGGCGTTGCTTGCTGACTATCCGAACACGGTGCGGCATCACAGCCGCGGGATTTGCGGGACGTGTGCCCACCGAAACAGGAAGGCGCCCCAAGCATGAACACAGCTCAGGTGGTGGAAGCCATCCAGGAAATCGTCAAACGTGATGCGGAACTTACTCGCGAACTTGAGCGACTTTCGAACTGGCACAGCTATGACGGGCCCGCTCTGCACGCTCGTGACGAGTTCCGGCGCAGCACATTCGAGCGCCTACTCGCTCTGGCATCGGAGGCGGTGAAGTGACGCATCTCGAATTGGGTGTGGACCCATTCTCCGAGGAGTGCCTTCCCGCAGAACCTGATCCCTTCCACGAATATGACCCCCGCGACGACCTTAAGGACTGGCAGAAATGAGCATTGGAATGAACGAAACGAACCGCGGCCTCCGAGTCGTCAAGCTCTCGGCCGAGAACTACAAGCGGCTGTCGGCAGTCGAGATCACGCCCGACCTGGATGCTGCAACCGTCACGATCGCCGGCCGCAACGCCCAGGGTAAGTCCAGTGTCCTCGATGCGATCTGGGCGGCATTGTCGAACACTGCTGCTGCACGAGGTACGACCACCACACGCCCAATACGTGACGGGGAGAAAACAGCTCGCGTCACTGTGGACCTGGGCGACATCATCGTCACTCGTAAATGGGAAGGCGACAAGAACACTCTGATTGTCGAGTCGGCAGACGGCGCACGCTTCCCGTCCCCGCAGAAGATGCTTGACGATCTGATCGGTCGACTGTCGTTCGATCCGCTGGCTTTCGCATCCTTGCCTGCGAAAGCACAGCAGGCCGAGTTGTTGAATCTCGTGGAACTGCCGTTCAATCCGGTTGAACTTGCGGCAAAACGTAAGGGCCTGTTCGACCAGCGTGCCGACATTGGACGCGAGGGGAAGCAGCTCAAGGGCCAACTCGATGGCTATCCGCTACCTGCAGCCGATCTGCCTGAGACTGAACTGTCAGTCTCGCAGCTTGTTTCCGAATTGCGGGCAGCGCAGGGGCAGGAGCAGGCGAGGGTGGACGCTGAGCGTGGCGCTGAGCGTGCGGCCCGCGTCATCGCAGAGGCTGAAGAAACGTTGAAGATCGCGCGACGTGACCTCGAAGTCGCACAGGAGCGCCTGACTGGATTGCCTGAGATGCGAGACCTGGCAGCCAGCCTGTCCGCCATCGAGACGCAGATCGACAACGCAGAATCCATCAACAACTCGGTGCGCACCGAAGCTGAGCGGAAGCGCATTGAGGAGAAATCCAACGCGAAACGCGTCGAATACAAGTCCCTCACATCGCAGCTCGAGGAACTCGACAAGTCGAAGTCCGAGGCTCTGTCGAACGCCAAGTTCCCTGTTGACGGGCTCGGTTTCGATGACGACGGCGTGACGTACAACGGTGTGCCATTCGCGCAGGCTTCCTCGGCTGAGCGGCTCCGAGTGTCGGTGGCGATGGCTATGGCTCTGAATCCGAAGATCCGCGTTATCCGCATCGCAGACGGATCGTTGCTCGATTCCGAGAACCTCGCGGTCATCGAGGCGATGGCCGCTGAGCAGGGATTCCAGGTCTGGATCGAAGTCGTGGACGAGACCGGCGCGATCGGCGTTGTCATCGAAGACGGGGCGGTGAAGGAATGAGCGTTCTGATTGAACTCCCTGACCTAGCGCAGGGCACGGACGAATGGCACGACCAGCGGCGGGGGATTGTCACGGCATCTGTTGTCGGGCAACTCGTCACGACAAAGACGCTCAAGCCAGCCAGCAACGACGTATCGCGCGGGCTCACCAGGCTTCTCGTGGCCGAACGCATCACTGGTTGGACCGATCCGATGTACGTGAGCGATGACATGCTGCGTGGCATCGAGGATGAGCCGAAAGCGCGCGACAAGTATTCCGAGCACTACGCGCCGGTGACCGAAATCGGATTCATGATCCGCGAAGACCACGACGTGAAGATCGGTTACTCCCCGGATGGTCTGGTCGGTGACGATGGGCTGATCGAGGTGAAGTCGCGCCGGCAGAAGAAGCACCTGGAAACGATCCTCGCCGACGAACCGCCTGCCGAGAACCTGGCGCAAATGCAGTGCGGACTACTGGTATCCGGTCGCGAATGGTGTGACTACATCTCGTATTGCGGAGGCATGCCGCTCTGGGTGAAGCGTGTCTTTCCTGACCAGCGCTGGTTCGACGCCATTCTCGCTGCAGTCGATGCCTTCGAAGAGAACGCCGCCGAAATGATCCGTCTCTACGACGAGCGGACTGTCGGACTTCCCATGACCGAACGAACCATCGAAATGGAAATGGTGATCTGACCATGGATCTCACAGAAACGATTGCCCCGAAGTCCGACCAACTCAACGCTGACGATCTCCTCGCCGGCCCGCGGAACGTCACGGTCGAGAAGGTGACCCTAGGGTCTTCCGAACAGCCCGTGAATATCCACCTCGTGGAGTTCCCCGGAAGACCGTTTCGCCCGAGCAAGACGGTGCGGCGAATCCTCGTCGCAGCGTGGGGTGTTGAGGCGTCGGCGTACGCGGGTCGACGAATGAGGATCTACACCGACCCGACTGTCCGATTCGGGGGCCAGGAGGTGGGCGGGATACGGGTCAGCCATATCTCGCACATCGAGAAGCGGCTGACGCTAGCGCTTACCACGACGCGGGGCCGCCGCGCGCCGTACATCGTGGAACCACTGCCCGACGGGCCGCCGGTCATCACGAGTGAGCAGGCCGACGAGATCGCAGAAGGAATTTCGAAGGCTGCTGATCGTCCCGACCTCGACGGTATCGCTGCGCAACTCAAGACGTTCGATCTGGCTGACCACCGTGACCGCCTACTCGGTCTGTGGAAAACCAGACTTGCCGAACTCGAAACCGCTCCATCCGACTGATCCACATCCGGGCCGTCGACATCGGCGGCCCGGTCGATGCACAGGAGTTATCCACATGAGTGACGACATCGATTGGCGCGCACGTGCCAAGTGTCGCGATCACGATCCTGAGCTGTGGTTCCCGAACCAGGTCCACAACAGGAAGGCACGTCGTGACGCGAGCCTCACAGCGCGCGCGATCTGCTTCGAATGTCCCGTCCGCGAGCAGTGCCTCGAATGGGCGATCGGAGCGGGCGAGAAGTGGGCTGTCGCCGGGGGTCGGGACTTCGGAGTGCAGAGCGCGAAGAAGGCATCAGCGACGGGTCCGAGCTAGTGGTAGGTCTCCCATGGGCGCGGTCGGACACCAACCTTCCGACGCACGACAAGATCCTCGACCTCCTGAGCGAGAGCCCGAAAGGTAAGGGAGCGGCGTTCGTTTACGTCTGCTCGTACCTCCGGTCGGTCGGAAACGGGACAGATGGGCTCATCAAGAAGGCCGAGTTGCCATTCATCCACTGCACACCCACGGAAGCGAAATTGCTCGTTGTTTGTGGGCTCTGGGAAGTGGTCCCAGGAGGGCACTTTCGGATCAAGGGATACGGCACTAGGCAGTCCGTTGGGTTCGCTCAGCAGGCATTACACGAAACACGAAGCGCAGCAGGCAAGAAGGGAGCGGAAGCAAAATGGGGCAACTGAAGGCACTTTTGCCATATGGCAAAACCGATGGCAAAAGTATGGCAAAACCGGTTTTTGCCATGCGATTTGACAATGGCACTACCCTACGTACGAACGTACGAACTAACGTAGATAAATACTCAAGAGAAATCTCTTCTTCTTACGTAAGAGACGCGTGCGAGAAACGACCGAAATTTGCTCGGGGTGTGGTGGATTCGCCGGCGCTTCGCTTGCCGGCATCTGAGTTATCCACAGGGGTTTGCGTTCTCGGCGGTGCAGCATGAGCGCCATCGCAGATTCCAAGCGGCTCTTCAAAACGTACGTCTCCAAGCATGAGATGACGATCCTTCGCGACGACGAGCAGTACCGGCACATCCGCTTCAAGTCGCCCAGTAGCTCGATCGGCTGGTTCGACCTCGTCACCTGGCCGTACCACCTGGTCATCTCGGGCGACTTCGAATCGTTCCACTTCAGCCGTGAAGAGGACATGTTCGCGTTCTTCGAAATGTGCGGGGACGAACACGGAATCAACCCGGGCTACTGGGGCGAGAAGATCCAAGGCACATCACCATTCAGGACTCACTCACCGGAGCTGTTCACACAGCTGGTCGTCGAGTACTTCTGGGCGCGACGCCATGACTACCGCGGCAATGTCGTCGAACTGTGGCGAGCGATCCGCGAGGAAGTACTCGAAAACGCCGACTATCAAACTCCTGCTCGAGATGCTCTTATGGGATTCCGACACTGGGATCGCGACGCCGACGACTTCACCTTCGACGACGCATGGGAGTGGAACTACACCGACTACGACTTCCACTACCTCAAGTCGCTGCACGCCATCGTCTGGGGCATCCAGCAGTACCGGGCAGCAACGCCAGACCAGAACCAAAACCCAGCGGACAACCCGTGAACCCATACGAGTTCGCAGGACGCATCAAATGCCCACACTGCAACGCGAAACCTGGAAAGCCTTGCGTCAACCCAGACGGATTCGAACGCCGCATCCCCTGCGTCAACCGCGTCAAACTCGCCGAATGGCCAGACCGCCGCAAACTCCCCGACGCAGTCCCATCGAACGACTGGGCGAAACGCTACCCACCGGTCATAAACATCACCCAGGAGAAACCATGACCCGCAACCGATCATCCGCAAAAGCAGCCGGATCACGATTCGAACGCTCCATCGCAGACGGACTCGCCCAAGCGCTCAACGACGACCGCATCGACCGCCGAGTCAAAACCGGAGCCAAAGACCGCGGCGACATCGGGGGAGTCCGCATTCACGGCCAGAGGCTCGTAATCGAAGCCAAGGACTGTTCACGCCAGGAACTACCCAAATGGACGCGAGAGGCGCAACTGGAGGCCGGAAACGACGACGCCCTCACCGGGGTCGTCGTAGCCAAACGCAGAGGAACCACAAACCCACTCGATCAATGGGTCCACATGACCGTCCGAGATCTCGTCGCCCTCATCACCGGACAGAAACAGGAGCACCCATGAGAGCCGTCACCTGGCAGCTGTTGTCCCCTGATGAAGTTGCGGCACTGGAAGCCGAGCAGGAACCGCACACACCGAAACATTCGCCGCGTTTCCGTTGTCTCTGCGGCCGATTCGTGAAAGCAAACACCCACTGGCGACACGGCCCCGACCAGATCGGGATGTCCATGTGGGGATGGCACTGCACACGGTGCGGCGACATGATCGAACGCACGTAAACCCATCACGCCAATATCGGTAGATACACTCAGCAGTACCTACCGAAATGGCTAACGCAAAGACGGCTAACAAACCCGGAGAAACAACCCATGCCAGACACCACCCCCGAAGGCATCAGCGACCGCGAACGCGCGCTCGCAGCCATGCGTGACAGGCGCGACGGAATGACATGGGACGAGATCGCCGCCAACCACGGATACACCGGTCGAGGCACAGCATTTCGTGCGGTCAAGCGTGTGTTGGAGCGGGTGGAAGGTGAGACCGCCGAGGACTACCGGGAAGTCATGGCAGCCCGATACGAAGCCCTGTATGCGAAGGCGTGGGATTCGATCGCTGCAGCGGACGAGGAAGGCCAGTTGGTTGGGAAGTCGCAGCTGATCGCGTCCGCTCGGGGTGTTGTGGACAGTCAGGTGAAGTTGTTGGGGTTGCAGGCTGTTTCGAAGTCTGAGGTCACTGTGGTGACTCGGGGGCAGATGGATGCGGAGATCGAAGTTTTGTTGGGCCATGGCGGCATTTCGGCCGGCACGGAATCAGATTCAGATCCTGAGGAGAATTCATGACAGCACAGAAGTTCCGGAAGAAGCCCGTCGAGATCGAGGCAGCGCAGTGGGGTCTTCCTGGTGCGCCGTGTCGGCCAGAGCAGATCGTCAACTGGATCCACGAGCGTGGTGGGCGGGCCAGGTATGTCCTCGAACCATTCGAGGCGCTGGCGATCGTCACGCTGGAAGGCACGATGTACGCCTCACCGGGTGACTGGATTATCCGCGGCGTTCAGGGCGAGTTTTACCCCTGCAAGCCTGATATCTTCGCGGCTACGTACGAGGCTGTGACAGGCGCTGAACAGTGATCGTCACCGTGTTCACGAAGCCGAAGTGCGAGCCCTGCAACGCAACCAAACGCAAACTCGACAAACTCGGCGTCCGATACACCGCCATCGACGTCACCGAGTCACCGGAGGCCGTCGCCCGGTTGAAGGCGCTCGGCTACCTCGGCGCTCCTGTTGTCGAGTGCGGTGACATGCACTGGCAGGGCTACAGCCCCGACAAATGCAAACAACTCGCTGACAACCTCGCTGCCACACAACCGGCCGACGAGCAGGCCGCCGGCGAATACCTCGAGCAGTCCGCATGACCACGCCCGAACCCGACAACCGGCCGCGCATCCCACCCGTCTGGTTCTTCGCCCTCATCCTCGCCATGGCCGAAGACCGAAAGCGCCACAACCATGGGTGACGTCGTTCCGTTCCGCACACCGGAAGCAGCACCCGCGAACAACATGTGCCCATGCGGCAGCGCGTGGTTCACCGCGACCGTGTGCCTGAACGGAACGGCCATCACCGGCTACCAGCAGCCACTCCACTGCGCACACTGCGGAAACGAATACGCGCCATGAGCATCCTCGAGTCCGGGGCGTGGCGTGCCCTCCCGCCAGCCGAAAAAGAACACCTCCGCAACCGCCTCGCTGAGAAGCTCGCCTGTAATGGAAACCCGATCGGTGGTCCAGCCACTCCCGGAGCCCTTGCGCTGAAACATCAACCCAATCACCAAGTGCAACGCGCACACCTCGAACTCATCGACCAAGAACTCGCCTGGCTTCGCGACACACCCAACGCGAAACTGATGATCTGGACACCGCCCCGCGCCGGCAAGTCACACCGCGTTTCCCGCTGGTTGCCGTTCTGGTGGCTCACCGAGAAACCACGGGACCGAATCGCAATGATCTCCTACGCAGCATCACTCGCCGTCACCCACGGCGCAGCATGCCGCGACCTCGTAGCTGACTACGGCGCCCCCTACGGACTGCAACTCAAATCCGATGAGAACACCAGATCCGACTGGGCAATCACCGCGGGTGGAGGACTCAAATCCCGCGGCGTCCGAGGAGGGCTCACCGGCCAAGACATGGAACTCGGCATCATCGACGACCCCTACGCCGACCGCGCCGCAGCAGACAGCCCCGTCATGCGAGCCGCAGTATGGGACTGGTACTCGTCAGCATTCGTCACACGCCGCAGCCCCGGCGCCCGACAAGTCATCGTCCACACCCGTTGGCACCAACAAGATCTGTCCGGAATGCTCCTCGACCGCGAAGGCCGCATCGAAGACGGCGGAGAATGGAAAGTAGTCCACCTACCAGCCATCGCCACCGCACCCGATCCTGAACGAGGATTCCGCGAAGACCCACTAGGCCGCAAGCCTGGCGAACCTCTGACACACCCACTGATCGACTCGGATGAACTCGAACAACTCGTAGACCACTGGCGTCGACAGAAAGCATCCGTCACTACCCGCGACTGGTCAGCGATGTTCCAAGGCTCCCCGGTGACCGCTGAGGGCGCGTTACTGACCGACCAGATCGTCAAGGACGCAACGAAAGATGTACCGGCAGCGCGTATCGCTGGTGTGGGCATCGACCCATCAGGTGGAGGCAGGGACACCGCTGGCATCGTCGGCGGCATCCTCGGTGTGAATGGGGAGTTCTTTTGGACCCACAACCGCACTGCGCACATGACATCAGACAAGTGGTCCCGTGAAGCGTGCCTACTTGCCGACGAGATGGACGCCGACCGGTTCGTCATCGAAGTGAACTACGGCGGCGACCAGGCAACGACCCTGCTGAAGCAGGCGTGGGATGCGCTGCAACGCGAAGAGAAGATCGACAGGCGGAAACTGTGTCCGCGCCTCGTGCCCGTGCATTCCAGGAAGTCGAAACTGCTACGCGCCGAACCGATCGCGCAAGCCATCCTCACCCGGCGAGCTTGGTTCGGGCGGGATCCGAGCCTGTCCGACTTCAAATCAGAATGGACCCTGTGGGAGCCCGGATCGACGTGGTCGCCCGGCGCATTGGATGCCGGCGTTCACCTCGCGACCGACATGTTGCCGCCCATCAACTCGGGATCTTCGGTCTCGTCGGCGGCGAAGCGTTCGCGTTCATCTGTCACGGGCACAAGCAGTTTGGCGGCCCGCCGTACACGCTAATTCCGCAACCGGGGACACAGTGTCACTGTGTCCATGTAAGCTATGGCCCATGCCTCCAACACATCCGAATCAAGAGGGCCGCATCGAATCCGAGAGTTTCAGCTTCCTTAACGAGTTGGCGCGGGCGTTCAGAAGCGGCGAGTCAAATCCTCGCCCCTCTCACTTCCCAGTCCTCGAAGGCATCCGCGCAGTCCTCGCGCATCTCACCGCAGCTGGCCGTCTCACCCCTGCTGGCGGTATGGCACTCACCGCCGAACAGGTAGAAGACGTGCGGACGGTGGCGAACAACAGCCCGATGGAAATCTACGACGCGAAGGAGCGTGGACTCTACTACGCGGCAGCAGCTCGTCTCCGCGCCCTGTTCCCGGCAACCGAACCCGCCGAACACGTGCACGAGCAAGGCGCTCATTACACGAAGGCTGGCACATGGACCGTGTCGACATGCAGGACATGCGGCGTTGTCATCGAACGCGGATCGGAAGACGGAGCATGGGTCGAAAGTACCGACCCGCCCGCCCCTGCCGAACCCGCCGAGGAGGAGACGAAAGCGGAGGTGGTGCAGGACATCGAAGTAATGCAATGGGACGGCACCCGCAAATCCATTCAAGCGATCTGCGATTGGGTCAACAGCTTCGACGATGAACTCGACGACCCCACGATTTCCTACTGCTTCTCGAGCGCCGCGCCTGATGACGTGCTCGACGTGTCCCTCACAACCAATGAAGGTGATTTTGTGCGGGTTTCGGATGGCGACTTCATCGTCCGCGACACGCAGGGCAACTTCTACCGACGTGACCGCAACGCCTACGCGACTGTTGCTGCCTCCTCGCCGGTTGTCCCTGCCCCCACCGAAACCGGCACCAACACTGCTGGTCTCACCGACAAGTACATCGTTCGTAGGGTTGACGGCTCAGATGCCGAGGGTGGCAGAAACTTCGGGCGCAGGTACTTCGTGCTCTCGTACGACAGCGACCCTCACGCTCGGGCAGCTCTCGCCGCGTACGCCGAATCCTGCGCAACCGACCACCCGGAACTGGCCGCCGATCTACGGGCCAGGCTAGGCAAGAAGGAAGCCCCCGCCCCTGCCCCCACCGAAACCGGACCGTGGAAGACATGGGAAGCAGCACCGGACGACGTCTGGTTTACGTCCGCTTCGGCAGTGGGGTTTCTGCCTGCGCACCGGAAGCGCGGCAGCTTGGTCGACTGGCAGTTCCGTGACGGATCTGTCGGGGTGTACGACGTCTCGCAGACCTGGAACGCCAAGTTGATGGCCCGCGCCCCGTTCGTTGCGGCCGAGGAGGGGTGGGCATGAGCATGCAGCACATCCGCGACTACTACGGCGTGCCAGCGAAACGTGGAGCGCGAGTGAAGTACACCTGGCGGAATCCAGGAAGGCTCGGGACTGTCGTCGGATCGCGCTCTCAGTACTTGCGTGTCCGGTTCGACGACGAGCCGAAGCGCATCTTCACCCTGCATGCGACTTGGGAACTCGAATTCGTGGGGGTGGCGGCGTGACTGGGGTGGATGTTGAGCACACGAAAGCGCGCCTGTCGGATCTGCGGACACAGTTCGACGTTTGCAAAGTCCACAGGATCGATCCCGGACCCACCTCAACTGAGTCCGCTCTCTCGATAGCCGAGTCCCTGGTTGCGGCTGTCGAGCGAGTCCAAGCCATCGCCGAACACTGGTCCATCTGCCCCAAAGGTGACTACGACTGCCACGACTGCAACTACAACCGCCCCGAAGCCGGGGACCTACTCCTCGAAGCACTCAAATTGGAGACATCATGAACAGCTACATCACAATCCGCGTCGAACTCGACGATGGCACTGTCGTTCAGAAGCGTGCAGAGATCGAGCGAATCGGCAACCGTCGGTTCCTTGCGCACGAGACCCTGACTGCCGCTGAGTCGCTCACAGGCGACGTGGTCGAGATGCTGATTGCCAACCATCCCGCGCAGATCAACCCTGCCGAGGTGTCGTCGTGACCGCGCCTGATCCGGTAGCAATCGCACTCGCCCGCCAGATGCCGTGGACCGTGGCCGAACCCGAGTCCATCTGGGTTGCGTCAGGTCGCATCAATCCGAAGTCGACCTTTACTGACTGCCTGCTGTACGCCCTGCCGCTTGAGGTCACAGAAGGCGCCGTCCTGTTCGTCTACATCGGCGCGCTCAGCTCCAGTCGTGAATACATCGAGCCGAGCATGATCACCAAGGCCCACGAGCTGGTGCTGACGTACGCAGCAGACCCACTCACCGCCTTTCTCGACCGCGATCAGGACGCCATCAACCGAGCATTGGAGAAGCAATGAGCCGACACCATCTGATAGCGCACCTGTCGGGCAAGGCTACGGCGACCCTGTACAGGAACCTTGCTAACCAAACCGACAAGTCCGGGAACGGCATCCGTATCTTCGGGTGGAGGAAGCTCACAATCATCATTGAAACCAGCAAGCAGCCGAAATGCCTACTGGCCGTGGACCGTGAGATCCCGGCGGCCGATCTGTTCGGCACCAAGCCTTCTGAGGAGTCGTTGTGAGCCTAATTCCCCCTACGCAAATCGGGGCTGATGGATGCCATTGGATGACATCCAGCGTCCAGGCGTGCGACATCTGCGGAATCAGATGGCACGCAATCTCTCTGACAGACGGCACATGCCCACGCTGCATCGCCGAAGACGCAATCTGCACAGAGGGGGACCGATGACCGCGCCTGATCCGGGGTTGACCGACCTCATCGCAGCGCACCGAGAGGGTGAGCCGTGGACGGAATACCAGTATCCGTCGATATTTAGCAGCAAACCATTCGTGGCGTATTCGGCGACGAAGATGGTCAAGTGCACGTGCGGAGAGTCGATGTCGGCCGACTCGTTCCCCGCGCATGTGGCGTTGGTGGTGGAGCAGCACACCAACGGGCGGATAGCGGAACTGCGAGACATGAAGGCAGAGCGCGACGTACTCAAAGCCACGATCGCCAGAGTGCAGGCACAGAACCTCCTACTCGCGCTCGACGGGCACTACGACGCAGCCAACCGCATCCGCGCAGCTTTGGAAGGGGAACAGCAATGAGTGAATACACCAAGGGCGCCTTGTCCATCCCGTCTCTGATCTTGATCATCGGAGCGATCGGACTGATCGCCATCCTGTTCGTCTGCCTGATGGCCATGTTCAACTCCGTGAAGTGGGACGGACCTTCGAAAGTATTCGACGACAAGGGCAACTTCCGGCTTAGGTACTTCACCAATCGAACCCGCATGGCGAGTTCCGTACTCCTGGCCAACAGAGCATGGAGTCTCCTGTGGGTAGGAGGCTGGGGAATCTATGTCACGCGCACCAACCGAGGCGGGTTCCATGGCGAGTCTGATCGGCAGAGTGAACTTTCCAGCGCTCTCGATGACGCCATCTCGGACGACTACCGAAAGTGGTTGGAGCAGTTCGACGAACAGGGAAACCTTGAGTCTTCTGAGGAGTCGTTGTGAGTGAGCACGCCATGACGTTACGCATCGCAGCCGAGCAGCACGACAGACTGAAAACCCTGGCACACCAGCAGGACACATCAATCACCGAGATTGTCCGCACCGCCATCGAACAACACCTCACCACGACACGGCACATCCCGAAACCAACCGGCCACAACGGCATGCGGTACTGCGCCCGATGCAAAGAAATCGAACCCGACATGAACACCATCTGCACACCCGAGGAGTCGTTGTGAGTGAGATCCGATCACAGGCCACACCCGCGAGGGACGAACCGGCCGAGAAGGTGTTCGACTTGCTTACGCGAGTCGCCGAGGTAGGGACATCGGACCGCAACGTCATCGCCCACGGAATCGCAATGGGCCTGGAAGACGCTGGTTGGTCGAAGCCTCGCACGGTGAACAGCGCGGCCGAATTGGAAGCGCTGCCACACGGGACACTCATCCGGGATGTCGTGGACCGCGTTGGGGAAATCGAAACCGCGATCAGCGGGAATCGGGTGGTCTTCTGGATCGGCAACGAATGTGAAGACGACCTGGAAGACATCACCCTCCCTGCGACCGTCCTCTTCACACCGGGGGATGCGGGATGAGTGCGGATCCGATGCCGGCGCCGGACACAGTTCGTATCTACCAGGACTCGCTGGGGGAGTGGCGGTGGATCCGCCGCACACCAACCGGCCGCACCGTCAACGAATCAGCAGCAGGGTTCCCCACTCGCGGGGCAGCGAACGCCGACAACAGTTTCTGGAACCAAGACACCCTCAACTACCTCCTCGAACAGGCACGAACGTGAACCCGTACTTCCTCGCCGCCGTCGCGCTCACCGTCATCATCGGCGGATTCACCGTGATCGGCTTCCTCATCTACCGAGACCTCAAGGACACCGAATGACACCCGAACAGATCCGGCCGGAAGTGAAACGACGACTGCAGACAGCACTCCGTAAACACTTCGACGACGACCTGCAGTACATGTCAGCGCTCGCTGACGCACTCGACGCACTCGAAGGCCTTCTCCCCACCGGTGGAATCCGGTATGCCGTAGCGCATCCCGTGACCGGGGTCAGCGACCCGCGCTTCGTCGGCTACACCCTCGAAGAATGCAAACAATTCGCCACCGAATTCGACACCCACGTCATCGAACAACACCTCACCGAATGGACCACCCATGAGTGACGTCACCGCATTCCTCCGCGCACGACTCGACGACGACGAGAAGATCGCAAACACCGCGATCGGCCGGCAGCCCAAATATGCGGAGTGGGCGTACGAGGGCGACGAGGTCTTCGCTCCCCGCCTCGGTGAGCGCGGCGACCCCTGGAACGTGACCTGCGACAGCGAAGGACTCCTCCCAGCAGTCGAAGAGAAGGACGGGCCGCACATAGCCCACTACGACCCGGCCCGAGCACTCCGCGATGTCGCTGCGAAGCGCGGGGTGATCCGCGAGATGGAAGCAGCCCGAACCAATCTCGAAGAACGCGGCATCAACGTCCCGTTCTTCATCACCTGGACCCTCTGGCACCTCGCCGCCGTCTACTCCGACCACCCCGACTACCAGAAGGAATGGGAACTGTGAGTAATACGCACTATGCCGTGATCGTGTTCGATGGCGACTTCGACAACGACCACCCCGACGAAGAGTTGCGCGGGCATGCGCCGAGTCTGTCCCTGATCGGGTGTGGGCCAGAGGAGTTCTGCTGGGAAGCGGTCCGCAAGTGGACCGAGAAGCACCCGTTACGTCGGAACGAGACCGTCGAAGTTCTTACCCGCACCCTGCCTGCCGAACACTTGGAGCCTCACACATGAGCGACAGCAAGCCGTACCGCAGCGTGACGCCCACCAAGAACGGTGACCGCATCGCGTTCGTCTGCGGCGATCTACGCATCGAAGGAACTGCTCAAGTTGAGAGCGGACCACTCACCCGCGAACAGAACATCAGGATCATCCCCGATGGCGATCCCTGGAAGTACAGCCGCGACTATGCGCTGGCGAAGTACGGCCGCGACTGCGCATTCGCCGAAGCCGCACCCGACGCGGACCTCACGTTCACCGCCCACCGGTGGCTGAAAGGCGACCCCATCCCGTACGACGAAATGCGCCGACTCTGCGGACTCGATCCTGCGGTAAAGGCGTACTGCGCCAGGAGAGACATGCAGCGGTCGTTCAGTGAGATTGGGAAGGCGATGAATCAGGTGGCGACAGAAATAGGGAAGGGCTTCGAGCGTTTCGCGGATGCAATCTCAGCGTCCACACCCAAACCCAAGCCCACCCCGCCGATGTGGGCAGACAACCCGGCCGGCCAGCGCCGCCCCACCAAAACCCGCAACCACCGGAGAGTGAAATGATTGTCCACAAGTCGACGACCGGGCTCTATCGGTCCACCTGGACCATTTACTTCCAGCGGCGAGCTGTCACTTTCGGCGACGTGATGGCTGGGCGGAAGAACGTCGCCATCGCCGGACCCGAACAGTCCGTCGCCGAAGGCAAACTCAAGATCGGACAGCTACGCGGCGGAGGGCGGGCCTCATGACCGACAACTCGATCGACCACCTCGATTTCGCGCCGACATGTGCGCTGTACGACGTTCGCACCAACACGCCCTGCGAGCGGCCTGCCACCCACATCGCCGAGGTCCACATGCACGAACACAACACGATGCCCCGCATTGCGCTCTGCGACAAACACCTCGCCGGATACAGAGCCATGGAAGCCCAGATCCTTCCTGACCGTGACAACCGATGCGGCACCTGCCACCAACACATGCACGCCGACGACTTCATCCGAAACGAGGAAACACTATGACCGCCGTCGCCCACAGCGAACCCAAATTCAAAACCATCGCCGACAACAACACCATCCTCCGCGGCCAAGTCGGATCAGGACTCCACGGCGTCACCACCGGAAACGATGACCGCGACGAAATGGGAGTCTGCATCGAACCACCCGAATTCGTCATCGGCAACAGCACATTCGAGCAATACCAATACCGCACACAACCCGAAGGCGTCCGCTCCGGCGCAGGAGACCTCGACCTCGTCGTCTACTCACTCCGCAAATGGTCCCGACTCGCCGCCGCCGGCAACCCCACAGTGCTACTCCTGATGTTCATCCCACCCCACGAACTCGTCCTCAACACACCCGTCGGCGAAGACCTCCAAGCCCACCCCGAACGGTTCCTTTCACGCGAAGCAGCCATGCGGTTCGCCGGCTACATGAAATCGCAACGCGAACAGATGCTCGGACTGAGAGGGAAGCGACACACCAACCGGCCCGAACTGGTCGACGTCTACGGATTCGACACCAAGTTCGCCTACCACATGGTTCGCCTCGGAATCCAAGGCGTCGAACTCCTCACCAACGGCCGCATCACGCTTCCAATGCCGCCGACCGAACGCGCCTGGCTCACCGAACTACGCGAAGGCAAGCACACGAAAGAAGAAGCACTGCAACGCGCCGCAGACCTCGAACAGCAACTGCTGCACCTCGCTGACCACGCAGACCTGCCGAAGCGAGCGCCGCGGACACAGATCGACCGCTGGCTGGTCGAGACCTACCAGCAGTGGTGGGAGGACCGCGGGTATCTGTAGCTAGTTGACGCAGGTCCTCTGTTTCGGTAGATACACTCAACTCTGTCCACCGGAACAGAGGAGCTGCACACCGTGTCGATCACGATCTTCCTGCTGACGCTCGGTGCCGCCGCGCGGCTAACCCGACTTGTCACTGACGACTACATCACCCGCCACATTCGAGCGTTCTTCATCCGGCGACTAGGGCCGGACAACGATCTGAGCTATCTCGTTACTTGCCCGTGGTGCATGTCGATGTACATAGGTGGCGGGATGTTCACCCTCGCATGGTTCTATGGCTGGCATCCCACCTTCATCATCGCCACCGCAGCACTGACCGCGTCATACCTCATCGGCACAGTCGCAACCCTCGTCGGATCTGCCGAGGAGGACTGATGCGCACCCGCCGCCCCGACAGCAACGCCCACGCCATCGCCGAGAAACTCGCAGGTGGCGCACCGCCACACCACGGTCACCTCAACCGGACCGAACGCCGACTCCGCAGAGCCTCCATTCGCCGCGAACCCGTCGTCGGCAACTACGTCACCCCATCCACCAGCAGCCGCTTCGCGCCGCAATCAGTCACCGCAGCAGCACAAGTCATCTACGGCAAAAGCCTCGCCCGAACGAAGAAACGCCCACCCGTCGCGGGATGGCAAACAGAATCCTGGGAACTCCGCAAACAAGTACCCGAGTTCCGGTTCGCTGGCGACCGCCCCGCACGCGGTGCATCCCAGTACAAACTGTTCGCAGCGAAACGCCCAGACACCGGAGGTAACGAGCCCGAAAAGCTCACTGAAGGACCCGCGCATGAACTGTGCTCCGATCTGTTCGGAGATGTCGCAGCCACGCAGCAAGCGCTACACCGCGCCGGGCAGCACCTCACATTCAACGGAGACAGCCTTCTCCTCGTCTCACAAGACGAAGCCGGCGCCGTCACATGGAATGCTCACTCGATCCGGGAACTCACCGGTCAAGGCAAGTCATGGAAGCTGAACAGCGGCGTCGAATCCCGCAACCTCAACGAGGACGACCTCGTCATCCGCTGCTGGAAACCCGACCCCGAATTCCAGGAACTCGCCGACTGCCCCGCGCAAGCAGTCCTCCCTATCGCTCGCACCCTTCGCGCCCTCGGGAAACGCACAGGCGCAGAGATCGACTCACGCCTCGCAGGCGCCGGCATCCTCTGGCTGCCCTCCGAATCGAAAATGCCCGGCCCCGAGGACGACCCGGATTCCGATCCGTTCGTCGAGGAGTTCATCGACAACTCGATTACACCGATCCAGGATCCGGACTCGGCCGCCGCCGTCGTCCCCATGGTGTCGAGGATGCAGGCCGACCTGATCGAGAAGATCCGGTACATGAGCTTCGCGACACCCCTCGACGAGAAACTCCCCGAGATGGAAACCAGCTCCATCCGACGCATCGCCCTCGGTATGGACTCACCACCCGAAACGCTTCTCGGCCTCGGCTCCAGTAACCACTGGTCAGGTTGGTTGATCTCCTCCGAAGAGGTCACTCTCGTCCTCTCGCCGATGGTCGCCACGATCTGCCACGCCCTCACCGTCGGGTTCCTCCACCCGATGCTGCAGGCCGCCGGCGTCGAAGACTGGGCTGATCACCTCATCTGGTTCGACGCCTCCGAACTCGAGCTACGCCCCGACAAGTCCGTCGACTCCCGCGAACTGTTCGAGAAGGGCGCAGTCGGTCAGGAAACGATGCGCCGCGAGAACGGATTCGACGAGAACGACGCACCGTCAGCGAAGGAACGTGAAGAGAACCTGCTGACGAAACTGCTCATCGGCGCACCATCTCTCGCGCCGTTGCTGCTCCCGAAGCTGGGCATCGAAGTCGACGCGTCGGTGCTCAACAAGACCGCCGAGATCGCGGAAGCAACCGCTGGCAACACCCCGGACGAGTCAGCCGCGAAACCTGCACCGCCGCCCGAACCGAAAGCGGAGCAGACCATCCCCGAGAAACCCACCGAACAGCCAAACGACAACGTCGAGACAGGACCAGGCGAATGACAGTGACTTCGTTCCGCGCTGAAACCCTGGCCTGTGAAATCGCGGTGCTCCGTGCACTGGAGGTCGCATCGAAACGATCCTTGGGGCGCCGCACTCGCGGCACTGCACCGGAAGTGCCTGCCTACCTGTTGCATACGCATCTGAAGATCGCGTCCACGCACGAGGATTGCGACAAACTCCTCGTCGGCGCGTGGGACCACATGACGATCGTTCTGCCAGAGTCGACGAAGCTGCGGGAGTTGTGCGACTGGTATGTGCGGGAGCTGATCGTGACACGTCGCCCGCACACGCGAGCGGATCTGGAACGAGTCCTGGCAGTCGCACATGAGTAGGCCGAAGCGGTGGTGGCCGTTTAGGGGTGGCGCTGTCCCGCAAGCGATCGCGAAACCGTACACCGGCCCGGTCCCGCCTCCACCCAAAGGTGGCAGTGGCCAGAGTCGTCGAGCGCCGCAAGGTGGCGGCGGAGAGGGCTGCGCATGCTGCGGACGGTGCTGCCGATGATCCTCGATCTGATCGAAGCCGCCCTGATTGTGTGGGCACTGCACAAGTTCTGGGTGTTCTGATGAGCCTGTGGTGGTCATTCACCCTCACCGCGTTCGGTGCGGCCGGCATCTTCCTCACGTACCGCAGCTACACCGCGTACCTCGGCCCCGCGATCGGCATCAGCATCCAACTCGTCTGGGTCGCATACGCAATCGCATCCCAGCAATGGTGGTTCATCATGTCCGCACTGCTGTACGGCGGATCGCACCTGTACGGCATCCGCAAACGACGACGCGAGCGGTCCGCCGGAGAGTCGCCGGAGGAACCGGCACAGATCCCCAATCGATACCGAACCGCTCCGCGCCGTCCGAGGGAACCGAGCAGGGAGATCGATCTTGAGATATTCGCCAAGTGCTGCAATCCTCCGAAACCAAACCGGAGTACGTCGGGACCATTCCCTGAACCGGCGGTGATTCACTATGACTGAACGCTGCTCTTTCCACGGCAACAATGAGTGCTCAGTCTTGACGCGGCACTGCCCTGTGCAGCAAAAGGATTGGATTGACTGGGGGAGTTCCACAGAGATCAACGACTCTCCGCCTGCAATTCTCGTAGCGCTCTGGTGTATCGCAGTCATGACATGCGCGGCCTCAGGACTATCACTCGTGATCGTGAAACTGGCAAGCGGCGGTGGGTTCTGATGGCCAGGCAGGATCCGTGGTTGTCGGAGCGGATGCGCGCGGACGCCCGGATCCGGCGCGGTGAACGAAACATCTACCAGGCTGTCATCACCGCGATGACGATCTGGCTCGACACCACCCGTCAACTCATCCTTGGACAACCTGTGCCAGCGCTCACCGCAGCCGCGGACGATCCGATCCCCGACATCGACGCCGCGCAAGCATCATTCGTAGCCTGGGCACGCGCACTCGAGAATCACGTCGAACCCGCCATCGCCGAAGCTTTCGGTGAAGCATTCGCCGCACAGTCCCGCGCCGCCGACATCAGCCCCGTGCACTTCCAAGAACACCACATGGCCACCGTCCACGACCGCCTGAAAATCTGGCCCGAAGGAGCATTCGAAGAACTCCGCCCAGAACTGCTGGAGGCGATGCAGCAGAACGAATCCATCGAACAAATCACCGACCGCATCGGACGCATCCTCGACATCGACGCACCATCACGCCGCATCCGCGCCGACATCTCCGCCATCGACGCACAAATCGCCGACCCCGCAACAGATCGCGACGAACTGCCATTCCTGCGCGGCAAGCGCCGGCGCCTGTGGAATCAGCACGACGACTCGCAGCAGCAGTGGAAGTGGTTGGCGCGGCGCATCGCTCGTACCGAGATTCAGGGCGCCGTTGAGGGCGGATCGTTGGCGTCCGCTCAGGCGACTGAGGAAGCCACCGGTGAGGAGATGTACAAAGCCTGGTTGAGCACTAGCGACGAGCGAACTCGCGCGAGTCACAACGTCGCTGACGGGCAGATCGTGAAACTGGCCGAACCGTTCCGCGTCGGCGTCGCACTGCTGCCGCATCCCGCATTCCCCGGCGGCCCCGCACACGAGGTTATCCAGTGCCGGTGTTCAATGCGCATCCTCACTTACGGCGAGATGCAGGCCGAACTACAAGGCATGTGGGGTGGCCGCGGAGTCTCGCCAATGGGCGCCCGACTCGGCCCCGACGACGAAGCCGACGCCGCCACAGCGATCGACCGACTGAACCGCGAACGCCGCGGCGAAGTACTCGACCCCATCGAACGCACGGAACCCGAAGTGCAAGACACCGTGAACGTCGACGACGAGGTTCACGAAAACCCCGAAATCCCTGAACCAGAAGACGAACCATTCACCACCCCACACGACGACCTCCCCGACCTCGAGGACGACATTCCCGATGATGAACTTCACGTGGCAGACGAAGAACCGGACCTGGACACTGACGACGAAGAGCTACCAGATCACCCTGCAGACGAAGGAGATCCCACCGACGACAGCGACAACGAAACCGAACCTGAGGTACATCAGCCGGACCCTGATCCTGCCGACATCCCTGACGTCGAAGAAGAACCCGCCCCGCCGCCGGCACCGACCGAATCGGTAATCCTCGAACCGATCATCGAAACCACACCCACACAAGAGCCTCTCGTCTTCGGAGACCTCGACGTCGACGACGCCCGCCGATGGGCCTCCCGGGCATGGCCGCTGGACCGCGACTCGTTCGATGCGGACGTATCCCGCGCGGTCACGCAGTACACCGGCGACTTTCACGACGTCATGAACGAGTCACTGCGCGGAGAGTTTCTCGCTGAGACGTCGGAAGCGAATCAGCGGATGGTCGCGAACCTGCGTCGAGCGATCGATGAAGCACCTCGCGTCCCCGAACCTGTCCACGTGTTCCGCGAGGTATCAAGTGTGGCCGCGTTCGAACTTCCCATCGGCGCCAACCCGCGTGCACTTCTCGGCGAAGCGATTACAGACCTCGGATTCATGTCGACGTCCCTGACACAAGCGACGGCCGGGGCAGCAGACGTCGACGGCAGCGCAATCATGGTCGAGATCGCAGTACCCGCCGGATACGCCGCAATCTACGTATCCGGCACCACCAGCCAACAAGCCGACGACATCCTGTCGGCGTTCGGAAACGCGGAAGTTGAACTGATCTTGAGAGATGGCACTACAATCGTGGTCACAGGCATCAATCGAGACGCACGCGGCCGCCCAATCCTGCAGGCCGAAGTCATCGACACCACGGAAGGGGAGTAGACGATGAGCAATAAATTCCTGATCGACTACCCCCTGAAAAACGTGACTGTCGGCCGGCGTTTCGGTGGAGTGCCTGAAGGCATGGGCCGCTGGCAGCGCATCCCTCACCTGGGTGTTCTGTGGACGGACGACAAAGAAGCACTGCAACTCGGCTGGCTCGATGACGCCGATCAGGATGCCGCGAACGCACTCGCTCGCCGCATGGTGTTGATGGCTGTCGACGGTATGACCGCGACCGCCGCGTTCGATCTGATCGCTCGCGAAAACCGCACCTACATGATCATGCACGGTGATCTCGCGGACCGCGGCGAAGACAACTTCTGGAACTGACACCCGCCGGCTTCGCCGTCGGGTGTTGAACACGATCACTGTTAACGGTAGATACTCTTGTCGGTGTCTACCGTGAACAGGAGTCCAGGATGACTGCACCAACCACCCCGGTGGGGGAGAAGAAGCCGCTGCCCACCGGCTGGCGCGGGCCCGTGTTGCCTCTGAACACACCGTCGGGTGACATGCGGCAGTTCATGCTCGCCGACGGCGCTGAACCCGCGGTCAGGCCGCTTCCCGTTGCGCTCTCCGCGCAAGGTGAAATGTGGGGCGCCCATCAAGGTTCCCGCGTCGTCGGTCTCGTCACCCGCGCGTGGGTTCAGGACGGGCACCTGTGGGCGGAAGGACCGTTGGACTTGGAGGACGAGTTCGGCGCCGAGTACGCCCGCAAACTTCGCGATGGATTCGCAGGCTGGGTATCCGCCGACCTGTCCGATATCTCGCTCGAAGAAATACCACTGCGGTCCGACAAATCGGAATGGGCGCCAGACGAACTCGCCGCCGCGTACGCAGCATTCGAAGACGGAACCGGCGCCGAACCAGACGTGGCCGGTCAACTGCTCCGCGTGCACGAGTGGAAGTTGATGGGCGTCACCGGTGTCTCGTCGCCCGCCTTCGAAACCTCCCGGGTCGAGCCGGTGTACGGCGAGGAGTTCACCGCGGTCCGCGCATCTGCTGCGTTGACCGCTGCAGCGGAACAACATTCAGGGGCGATGATCGCACTCGTCCCGTCGGCGGAGGACTGCGCGCGGCTCGCGATCGACGGCTACGAACCCGCCGACGTCCTCCACACCACCCTCGTGTTCCTCGGCGACGCCGCGAATTGGTCACCGGAACAGCGGGACACGCTCGAGCAGACAGTGCGCGGCCTCGACTTCATCTGCCCACTGTCCGGTTCGGTGATGGGGCATGCATCGTTCAACCCTGCAGGCGATGAGCCGTGCGCTGTGTACCTCGCCGAAGCGTCTGGCCTCAGCGCGATGCAATCGTGCACATACGGTGCCGTCGCTGACAACGTCGACCTTCCCCCGATCCCGGAGCCGTACGACACCTTTTTGCCGCACATCACCGCAGGCTACGGACTCGATGTCAGCAATCTCACCGAAGTCGGGCCGATTCGCTACGATCGGATCCGCATCGCCTTCGCCGACACCGATGTTCGCGACATCCCCCTCGAACCCGTCACCGCGGGACTGGTCGCCAGCTCCGTCGTCTACGACACCGCCGACTTCACCATGCCCGAACCTGACGAGCTCACCGCGCTCACCGTCACCGACGACGGCCGCGTCTACGGGCACCTCGCACAAGCCGACTCCTGCCACATCGGATTCGCCGACGTCTGCGTCAGCCCACCCACCAGCGCCACCGGATACGCCTACTTCCACCAAGGCGAAATCTCCACCAACGAAGGACCACTCCCAGTCGGAAAGCTCACCCTCGGAACCGGACACGCCGGAATGCGACAAGCCGCGCGCGCCGCTGCTGAGCACTACGACAACACCGGCACCGCAGTCGCCGTCGTCCGCTGCACCGACGGACTCTGGGGGCCATGGCTTTCCGGCCGCATCCTCCCCGGAATCGACGACGACCGCATCGACGAACTCCGCCGATCCGGAGTATCCGGAGACTGGCGCAGCATCCAACGAGGATCCAACAACCTCGAACTGGTCGCGGTCCTCGCCGTCAACGTCCCCGGATTTCCAGTCCCGCGCACCCGCGCACTCGCCGCCTCAGGCATGCGATCCCTCATCGCCGCCGGTGTCCCACCCACACGAAAGCCCGAAGTTGAAACTGCAGAGCCGATCACCGCTTCAGCAATTGCATCCCATGTCCGTGCGGAACTTCGCGCGTCTGCGATTCGAGAGAGCCGTCGCGAAGCGGTTACACAACGTGTCCGGGCGGCACGTTTGGCGGCAGCTACACGGAAAGTGCAGCGCCTCACCGATACACCCGGAGATGACAGAAAAGCGAAACCCCTCGAGCGGTACTGGACAGAAGGCAAAGGCCTCGCCAGGTGGGCCGAGAAGCCTCACCCGTTCACATCCCTCGTCGATGCGCTGACCAAGGAAATCCCGCCCGGGGAGATGACTCCGGAGCAGATCAAAGGATTGGCAGCGAAGTACTACCACAAAGTGTTCCGCAAGTGGCCCGGGAAGCACAGCGACAACAACGGGAAGGTCTGATCATGGGTTGCAATTGCGGAGGCGGAGCGAAGCGAACGATTCACCAGGTTCGTCGATCTGATGGAACTGTGAAGCGTTATGCGACAGAAGCTGAGGCTAAGGCGGCCGCCTCCCAGCCAGGTGCTTCGTACACCAAGATTGAGCGCTGACACCGAGCTTCACCACTCATCCCCAGCGCAGGGGATAGAGTGTGCGTATAGATCGCCGCTGGCTGTGGGCCGGGCACCAAGTGCCCGCATGACCCAGGAGGCCCACGGTGGACCCCATCACACTTCAGGATCTGATCAACGCCGCGCAAGGCGAGGACGGCAAGCCGCCCGCCGACCCAGCGAAGGCTGTAGCCGAGTATCTCGCTGCGCACCCCGACTCAGACATTGCTGCGCTGCAGACCGAAGCGATCACCACGTACCAGGAAATCGCTGCTGCTGGAGCGGATTCCGACGAGTCGCTCGCTGCAGCGGAAGCTCTCGCCGACGTTCTGGACGGCGTCAAGGTTGAGCAGGAACGCATCGACGCTGCAGGTGAGGAGAAGCGGGCTCGGCTCGCTGCTCTGTCCGATCGAGTCAAGGCCGCAACAGGTTCCGAAGCCGAGGGTGAGGACAACGCGGATGCTGACGCAACTGTCGATGCAGACACGGACGCCGACGCTGACAACTCGGCTGATGCTGGCGCGGTGGACGCTGGCGAGGGTGGCGGCGATGTGGATGCCGGCGCTTCCGCCGAAACCGCTGCCCCCGAGGCTGTCGCAGCGTCAGCTGCGAAGCCGGTGAAGCGTGTCCGTCTCTCCCAGATCCCCCGAAAGACGGTCAAGATGCCCGCCGAGAACACCCCCGACGCTCCTCGCGCGACGATCATCGCCTCCGCCGACGTAGCTGGCTTCGGCCAGGGGCAGAACCTGACCACGTCGGACCTCGCTCGCGCCGCAAACGTGAAACTGCAAGGCTTCCCCGCCGGATTCGTTCCGAACCAGGAACACACCGTTCCTGTCGCATCGATCTCGATCCCGTTCGAGGAGCAGCTCACTGCCGACGGTAAGAACGATCAGGAAGTGATCGACTACGCCGCCGACACCAGCCGACTCAAGGGAGGTTCCCTTGTTGCAGGCGGTTGGTGTGCGCCTTCCGAGACGCTGTACGAGCTGGGTGGCATCCTTGCCGATGCAAGCGCCGGCTTGGTCGACCTGCCTGAGGCTCAGGCGAAGCGTGGTGGTCTCCGATTCACCGAAGGTCCCGACTACGCCGCGATCTACGGTGATCCGACCTTCGGGTTCATCCAGACCGAACCGCAGTCGGTTGCAGGCACCGGGTTCACCACCGCGACCGGTGGCACCGTCGCCGGAACCGAGAAGCCGTTCTACCGAGTTCCCTGCCCGGAGTTCACCGATGTCCGTGCCGAGGCAGTCGGCCTCGGCGTCGTGGCGGGCATCCTCGCGAACGATGCATACCCGGAGGTTACTCAGGAAGTCGTTGAACACGGTCTGATCGCGCATGCGCACCGCATCAACACCCGCACGCTGAATCGGATGCAGACACTGTCGGGCGCTCCGATCACGCTGTCCCTCGGACCTTCGGCGACCACGTCGGTTCTCAACGCCGTCGACATCCAGATCACGGACTACCGCTACGCGAACCGCATGGCGGACAACGCGGAACTGGAAGTTCCGATTCCACTGTGGGCGAAGCCGGTCTTCCGTGCGGACATGTCGGTGCGTAACGGCTCGAATGTCACCGAGGCGCTCGAGGTCACCGACCAGAAGATCGAGGCTTGGTTCCGCGCCCGCAATGCGCGCGTTCAGTGGGTCTACGACTGGCAGGACGCGTTCTCGGGCAAAGTCGGCGGATTCGGTTCCGTAGCACCCATCACGGCGTGGCCGGAAACGATCGACATCATGATCTACAAGGCAGGCACGTTCGTTCGTGCCCGCGGCGAGATCATCAACGTCTCCGCAATGTACGACACGGTCAACCTGAAGAAGAACGACTACCACGTCATCTTCATCGAGGAGAAGCTGCTCGTCATCAAGCGCCGCTGGAAGTCTCGCCTCGTGCGTGTCCCGCTCGCTGTGAACGGCACAGTCGGTGCCGCTCAGGTTCTCGATGCTCAGGGCAAGATCGCGCCTGTTACCCCGTAGTCCGTCACCGGGCACACCTGCAGTCCTCTTGCGGTGTGCCCGGTGGTGTTCCACTGACCCCACAATCTTTTGGAGGCTACGGTGGCTGTCGCACCGGCTCTATACGTCGCAGCGCCGACGGTTACACCCTCACGATTCGGACTTGTCACGGCCGCTGATCTGGTGGTCCCGGAGGATCGTCATTTCGTCAACGGTGTTCAGTTCGAAAGCAACCCCTCAGGCCCCGCGAAACTGGCGGCCGCCGAGTGCCTCCCCGAACCGGGACCTGACCGGACTGTGCCCGACGGTATCGAGATCGTCGAGTCCGAGCCCATCATCGTCTACAACGGATTCACCTGCCGCGCTGTCGGTCTCGACGAATCTGAAATGCTCGACCGCGCTCGCAAAGCGCTGACCGGTGGTGAATGGGCTGCCGTCGAGGATGCTGTCTGGTCGTCAGATTCTGGACTGATGAACGCAGACACCGACATCCTCACCACTACTGCTGTGCCGCTGGTGAAGGGAATCGGATTGCTCGAGGATCATCTCTACGAGCAGTACGGCGGTGTCGGTGTCATCCACGCGCCGCGTCATGTCGCGATGTTCGCCGCTGAGCGCCGACAGGTCGACGTCGAATCCGGCCGCAAGGTCACCACTTTGGGCACACGCTGGTCGTTCGGCAACTACCCGAACACTGACGCCGCCGGCGCACCCGCGGCCATCGATACGGCTTGGCTCGTCGCCACCGGTGCTGTGCAAGTTCGGCGCAGCGAGGTCAAGCAGCGACCGGCAACGCTCGCGGACGCACTCGATCGGCGCACCAACGAGGTCTTCGCGATCGCCGAACGCACCTACGTCCTTTCCTGGGAAGCGGTCCAAGCCGCTGTCCTCGTCAACCTCACCAGCAGCTAGGAGCACTGTTATGCCTTCAATCATCCCCACCCCGGATAAGGCCCAGGAAGTTGCCCGCGCGCTTCTGGAAGCTGCGGATTCTCCTGACGACGTCCACACCGATACCTCGGGGCCGAGTCTGGCGTTCGTTGTGTCCGACGAGCTCGCCACCAGGGCAGGCTTCGGTGATTATGACGATGATCCGGAACCTCTCACCGAGCCCGAGCCCGAGCCCGAGCCCGAAACTGAGACGGATCCTGTCGAGGAACCACCGCGTAGCGGCAAGGGCTCCGGCGAAGAGGTTTGGAAGAAGTTCCTCACCGACCAGAAACTCGAATTCGATCCAAAGCTCGAGCGCAATGACCTGATCGCACTCTGGGACGCACACACCGGCGGCCAGTAATGACATTGACCCTGCGTCGACTGCGCATCGAGATCACCTCCCTGCCCGCAGAACTCCTGCAGTTGGGTGCTCTCGTTGTCGCAGTCGCGCGCGGTCTCGACTACATCCGACTCCCAGCTGACCTCACGCCGGATTCGTTGTCGGTGATCGAGGCTGCGCTCCCGTTCGATGTGTGGGGATGGATCTTCCTCACCGCCGGAGCCGTCGGACTGCTCGGCACCTTCACACCTCGCATTCCCATGACTGCGTTGGCGCACGGGGTGCTGTTCGGCCTGTACCTCGTGTTCGGTATCGGTGCGCTCGCCGAACTGGCCGACCGAGACTTCCTGTACGGCTGGAGAACTGCCGTGGGTTGGGTGCTTGGTGCTGCGGTTGTGCACCTGGTTTTGGCTGACGCGTCGATTGATGGTTGGAGGCGGACACGTGCCCGATGATGTTGCCGCGCTCTTGCAGGGGCACCCCTGGTTGTTGTTGGTGATGCTGGTGGCGATCGTCATCAGATATGTAGGACAGCTTCTGTCGGAGGCGTCGGAATCGTGGGCGAAAGTGCTGGGGCCGTTGGGGAGACGTTGGCGGTCGAAGGCTGAACGTCGACGGATTGTGGAGGCTGCGGACCTCATAGATCTTCGTCGGCAGGTCGACAACCTCGCGCCGCGGGTGGAGTCGATGACCGAGAAGGTCGCGATGTACGACGACTACTTGCAGTACGACGCGAACTGGCATCGCGACATCGCCCTTCATGGCGCGGAGCGGGGCTGGGAGTTCCCGCCGCCGGAGCACATTTCGTTTCTCGCGTTCATGAGGCAACGCCAGCAGGCAGGGGACTTCTGAGATGACTGTCATCACGGAGACATTTCGGCGGCTGGACCAGACCGCGCCGGCCGCGCAGGATCTCGGGTTCGTCAACTTCACCGTCCACGAGCGGCGACTGGTATCGCCTGGGAACTATGTGCTTGTCAGGGTGAAGGTCCCTTGCCGTTTGGTCAACGGTGTTCTGACTTCCCCAAACCTTGTGCCTGGGCCTGCGGTTGTTCAGGTCGGGAACGAAACGTACGACATCGAGATACCGGACTCGTCGGCGCCGGTTCAGTTGTGGCCCTTGATCGATGCGGGAATGCCGCCGCCAGTCAATGTTCCTGGGTTCGTGCGCAATGCCGGTGGCATAGCCCGAATCGCACGCGCGACCCGCGACGAGTACGCGGCACTGACAAACCCCGACCCTGAAACCCTCTATATCGTTTTCGAGAACTAGGAGAGATCATGGCAGCATCAGGCAAGCTTTACGGCCTCGCTTTCAAAAGCATGGTGAATGGCGAGATCAACTGGACCTCGCACACCATCAAGGCAATGCTCTGCACGAGCGCGTACACCCCCAATCAAGACACCCATCAGTACAAGTCGTCTGTAACCAACGAGTCCGCAGGTACCGGTTACACCGCTGGTGGTGTCGCACTCGCGGGCAAGACGGTGAACTACACCGCAGGAACCAACACTCTCGTCCTGGACGCATCGGATACGCAGTGGCCCGACTCGACGGTCACCGGCCGATACTTGGTGCTCTACGACGACACCCCGTCGACGGACGCAACGAAGCCCCTGATCGGATACATCGACTTCGGTGCCGACGTGTCCACCACAGCAGGTGTTTTCACCAGCGTGTGGGATGCCGCCGGAATCATCGGTTTCACCACCCCGTAGTCAGGAGACGACACGATGGGCTTGTTCAATCGTGGCCAGGGCGCATCGTCGTTGATCCTTGACGAGGCGCGGGCAATCCGCGCTTATCTTGGCGAGCAATTGGTGTGGGACGGCACGATGGACGCGTTCGTGTCAGCACCGCGCATCATGGTGTCGGTATCGATGCGGGATCCGTTGGTGTCGGCGACCGCCAGCACCGTTGTACCGTTCATTACCGCCTCGGGGCAGGTTCTCGAACCAGCGATCTCGGGAACGGCGACAGTCCGCCCGGAGACAGCGATACTCGTCACGGGTGCCGTCTATTCGCCTGATGTTTCGGCAGATGCGTTGATCGAAGTTCCCGCGATCTCAGTGTCGGCGATCATGCTGGCGCCTACGGTGTCGGAAGCGTTCGACGCGACAGTCGAAGCGCCGTTCATTCAGGTGACCGCAGGCGTGTACTCGCCGCAGATCACAGTGGACTACTCGGCTGCGGCCCCAATTATCGCCGCATTTGCAGAGTTATTGGATCCGCTGATCACTGCTACCGGAACTGCTGTGGTCAATGCACCGATGATCGCGGTCACGGGAACAGTGGCCGCGCCCGAGATCCATGGATCGAGCACAGTTGCTGCGCCTGTGATCGCAGTTTCGGCGACAGTTCTCGCGCCTGAGATTCGGCGAGATGCGAAGGTCATGCCTCCGTTGATTGCTGGTACTGCGACGCTTTACGTACCTGTGGTTCAGGCGAACAATTTCAACCAGGTCAGCATGACCAAGAACGGCGACCAGCAGTTGGCCGCGTCGGCCTGGACGGAAGTTGGACCTTGGACGGCAGGATCAAGTTCGACTGTTTCCGGCAATGCATTGCGAGTTAAGGGATCGGGCAACGCCACGATTCAAGTTGGTTCCGAATGGCCTACCTCTACTTCAGTGAAGGATTGGCGGGTGCTCAAGAACGGCACGGTCGTTTGGACGAAGGGCTCCGGTGCGGGTTTGACGTTGGCGGACACGTTCGCCCTGGCAGTTGTCGACGGCGATCTGCTCACATGCGAGGCGTGGAACAGTTCAGGCGTGGCGACGAACCGCATCGTCAAGACCGGCGCGAACACGTATCTGCGTGTCGTACCGGCCTGAGATAATCGGTGTATGGCTTTTGAACCTGACCCCGACGCCGGTCAACCCGGCACTGTGAAACTCGCTGACGGGCGCTGGGCGTACCGCTGGAAAGGTGCACCGGACGCCGAGCTGATCATCATGAAGCAACCGGAAACACCGACGGCTGCGGAGTGAGAAACGACTGACGCCCCATCCTCGTTGCGAGGGTGGGGCGTCTTTTGTCGTTCGTAGCGGAGCTCACGCGTGACGTGCCCGCCATGACACTGCGGCGGTTCCGGCAGCTGCGACGCTGGCGAGTGCCCAGTACTGCCATGGCTGGTGGGTGACCGCGAGGGTTGCTGCGATGAGCGCGAAGATCGTCAAGCTGGTCTTGTCTTGGTTCGTCATCGTGTCGGTCCTTCCGTGTGTGGGAAACTGTAGTCGGGGAACCCGCCCGACACATCCGGGCGGGTTCCCTTTCCTACTTGCGCTTTTTGCGTTTCCGCTTGGGGCGCTTTCGGGCTTCTGAGATTCTTCGGATGAATTCTGCCCATCCCAGCAGGATGGTGAGAAGTCCGATTATCTCGGTCCAATTCGGCGGGTCCATGTTTACCTCCTCTCTGTTGTTGTTCCTCAACGATAGCATCTTGACAATGCTTGCGCAAGTCGTAATTCGGTTGATGCTCAACGGGTTTAGAACTTGTCAAAGCATCGCGACGATGCTACAGTTGGGTCAACGCCGACAAGGGAGAACAACATTAACGCCTACCGAACCACCGACACCACCGGCTCCGACATGATCGTCATGGGCACCAGCCCAGACCACGCCCGCGAGGTCGCCACCCAAATCCTCCGCGACCTCGCCGCCGACCACCCGAACATCATCGGAACCAAGACCGCAATCGCCACCGTCGCGAGCATCTGACCGGGAGGCCCCTCCGGGGGCCTTCCCCGGACGGTTGGTACCGTTGCATCGTCACGATGCCCTCGGCACGAAATTGAACGGAGCACGCAATGATCCGCTTCCTCTCCCGAACGGAAGTCGCCGAACGTATCGGCGTCAAACCCACCAGCCTCGGCCGCTACAAACTCCCTGAGCCCGATGCCATGACCGGTGACGTGCGAGGCTGGACCGCCGAAACGATCGACGCATGGAACGCTGAACGCACCAAACGATCCTGAAATGACAAAGCCCCCAACCTCGCGATGAGGTTGGGGGCTTCTTGTCGTTGCTACTAGATGCCTGCGAAATACTTCGAGACGGCAACAGTCCCGTCGAAGTAGTTGGCATGGGTAATTTTGATTGTGTCCAGTGAGTCGGACCCAATCAGTACGATCTCAATCGAATCGTGTGAGTTCAGGTGCTCTCGCTCAAGGCGAGCGTACTCACGCATCGCCGCTTTCGAGTTGTGGTTGAACTCCTGCACGTCAAGCAGTTCGGCTCGATTGTGATCGAAAACCAGCAAGAAGTGCTTCATTCCCACACTCACCGCTGACCTCCTCTTAGGTATGGCATTGCTTCTTCTCTCAGTCTAGAGATCCTCGTGGTCATTATGGCATCCACTGTCAACCCCTTCTCCTCGATCGCCATCGCCTCAGAGACGGCCTGGAACCAGTCCTGAACGGGCGCGGGACCGCGACCCGACTTAACGTCCTGTCCGATTCGAGTCGTGAACTGCTCAACTGTGTATGCCCACTCGTGCATGACTTGCGTACGAAGCTGGACCTCAATTTTCCGGCCGGAGTAGTCGACGATGATGTGAACGGCACGATAGCCGGATGCCTTCGGTGCCTCGATGTAATCGCGGATCTTGACTACCTTGCCGCTGCCTTCGTAGCGCTTCTGTACTGCACGGATCTCGTCCACATCGCGGAGAACTGCGCGACAACCTCCGATGTCCGCCATCCGCGACAGATTCATCGTTGGCTCTCGGGAGAGTTTGTCGAGGATTGTGGGGATGCGCTTCAGTCGCTGGGACACATTCCAGATATCAACGCATTTGGCAGTTGCGACACGTGAACGCAAGCCCATAGTCGCTGACTGTAGGGGCACCGCATGAGCCGCTCGCCAGTCGACAAGTGTGTCCAATGCGCCGGCGACCGCGTGCAACAACTCTTCGTAGTCAGAGTCCGTTTGATCGGCATTCAGAAATGCACGCAGGGTTTTGCCTGCTTTGTGAACTTGACTGTTTGAGGGAACGTTTGGGGTCGCCACCAAACGAGATTAGAACGAAGCTCCGACACGGACTGCACCAACGCTGCCGATGCCCACCTGTGCTGCCGAATGAGTCAGGTGGGCATCGAACTATTCAGTTGTGGTGCGGCGATCATTGACGGCTTCCCTTCCGTCTCCTGCCTACGGTTGAGACGATAGCAAACATCGAACAGGTGTGCGAATATTTGGGTATGTCCAGCTACGAACGGCCACCGAAACAATGCCCCAACAGGCACCCATTCGGACCCAACACATGCCTCGTCGGCTGGGAAGTCTGCGCCTGCACCACCGCCCACAACGGCGGCCACCGCACCCACTACTGCAGGCAATGCGGAGAAACCGTCCGCACCCCACCCTGCGCCGGCGCCAAACCCCAATCCGACCGCTGGACCAACAAACCCGCACGCATCCCGCCCCCACCGGCGGACAACGACTATCCTCACCTGTAGAGAGCTGCTGGCTGTGGGCCGAGCGAATCATCTTCCGCTCGGAGGCTCACATGCCCACCACAGTCTGGCCCACCATCCGCTCGCACGTCGTCCGCACCACGAACCTCGACAACTGCGGCGCCCCCGTGTTCGGCCCGAAGTCGCAGATCGTGTCCGACGGCCACGTGTCCATCAAGATCAGCCCCCAGTACGAGGACGGCGAAGAGACCGCCCCCAAGAACGCGGCCGGCAAGATCCAGTTCGTCGACAAGGCACAGGACGAGCTGAAGTATCACAACGTCGAAATCGCTTTCCTGCAGGTGAATCCCGAGTTGTTCAGTCAGACGACCGGTCAGCCGATCGTCCTCGACCACGCGGGCAACGCGACCGGTATTCGTATCGGTGCGACGATTCGATCGAACTTCGCGCTCGAGACGTGGACCGACGTTCCCGGCACCGTGTGCGGTCCGGACGGGAAGCTGTACGGCTACGCGCTGTTGCCGTGGATCAAGGACGGTCGTCTCGGCGACTTCTCGTTCGAGAATGCGCTCGCGAACTTCACCATCACCGCGCGCACCGAAGCGCGTTCGCCGTGGGGTGTGGGTCCGTACGACGTGGTGCTGAATGCGGCGGTAGCTCCCGCAACTGAGCCTGCAGCAGGTCCGCTGCTGACGCCGATCGCGGCGGATCAGCACATTCACATGGAGCCGACGTCGATCATCTACCCGGCGCCGACCGCCGGTGCGGTGGCACTCGCCCCTTAAGTGGCCCTCTGATCGGTGACGGTGTCAACGCACCGGTCATTGGGCCGTCTTTGATCATCGGTTGAATCGAGCAGGAAGGCGGGTGGCTCCAATGGTTTGGTCACGGCCAGAAATAATCAGTGGGGTCACCCGCGCAACCAAAGCGGTGTTCGACAAGTACGCCCAAGGAATCGAAGAGGCACTTACTGCAGCAGCAGAGAAGCTTTCAGCGGACGATGCGGCGCAGACATACGTCGACAAACAGACAGCCGATCTTGTCTACGCGTCACCCCGACGAACTGTGTACGGTCCGCGATGGGTGTTCGACGGGGATTCCATCACGATCAACGGCATCGCCGTATCGTCCGGCACCCAAGACCGAGGCCCGTCATGGACCTCGGAAATGGCACGACAATCCATGGGCCGTATCCGCTACATCTTCAACGCAGCTGTAGCGGGACAGCGAACAGATGAAGCTCTGGCTCGCTTCGACGCCAATGTCGCTCCCCACTCGCCGGATGTCGTGTTCCTGACCGCAGGCACCAACGACATCGGCGCAGTCCGGGACATGGCCGCGTGGCTTGCTGACATCGAGACGTACCGATTGAAATGTGTTGCGATCAAAGCGCAGTTAATCGTCGGAGCGATCTGGCCATCCGACACCAATAATCCGGCCGGACGCAGCGCGACCACACGTACATGGAACAGTGCGCTCTACGAGTGGGCGGAATCGAAAGGCGTGCAGGTCGTCCCGTGGGACACTCTCGCGAACCCTGCAACCGGTGGTTGGCCGGCAGGGTGGTCGAGTGACAACCTGCACCCGACGTTGCTGGACGCGTACGCCCAGATCGGGAAGTTCGGATGGTCGATCGTCGAACCGCGAGTCGGCCCAGTCGTGGTTCGCCGCGCGGTGTCGAACGCGTCGGATAGTCTCCCGAACGGGTTCTTCACGGCCGGTTCCGTCTTGGCTGCACCAAATTTGAGCGCAGGCACACCATCGACGGCGTCGGGAACTCTGCCAGCCGGTTCCTACTCCTACAAGTTCACCAGCCGCACCTACTGGAACGAATCGGCAGCCTCTCCGGCGATGGATGTCACGTTGTCGGCGACTGGCAAAATCAGCATCACGTACTCGACGGTCACCGGCGCTCGAGGCTTCCGTGTGTTCCGCAAGGGCCCAGGGGACGCCGACTACAAGTACCTCACCTACATCACGAGCGCACTCACCGGCACTTTCACCGACGACGGCACCTTCACCCCCGGCGCCGCGATCAACGTCACCGGCAGCGCACTCATTCCGACAGGGCTCACCACCGGCAGCGCCACCTTGCACAGTCTCGGCGGGGGCTTCCTCACCGAACCGGGGGTGCGTGGCAACTTCTATCGCCTCACGCCGTACGAGTCGGGCACAGGCGTCCCGAACGATCACTTCGCGGTGGCTGTCACGCCGGGGGAGGTGTACGACGCTTCCGCGCTCGTCCGAACATCTGGTGTGGCGGAGGGGTGGTTTGTTGTTCGCTTCCGCGACGGAGCGAGCACGAACATCGGTCAGGTCATCATCGCGAAGGGGAAGATGACGAACGGTTTCGGGCTCGCGAACCGGCGACTGACCATCCCGGCCGGCACTGTGACAGCGCGAGTGAGTTTCGAGCTGACGAACAGCACCGATGCCGGATATCTCGACGTTGCCGAGGTTCAGTTCCGCAAGGTTCAGTAGAAATGCCACGCGCGTCCGGTTTCGACGCCGGAGCGTCAACATAAGCGGTAGATACTGTCATAGGTATCTACCGTTTGGTTTTGGAGGGAGCATTGTGAGCGGACCGTGTGATTGGCCAGTGAAGTCGTCGTCGAAAGAATGGACTGACGCTGATCCAGATGACAAAGCTGTTGCCGCGGAGTTGGCGACACAGAATCTGTGGGCGTTGACGGGACAGGTGTTCGGGCTGTGCGAGGTGACAGTGCGGCCGTGCTTCAGTCCCACCGACTATTCGACGTACCGCGGGCGGTCCGGTTCGGGCGCCGACTGGTTCCCAGGGCTGGTGTCGGGTTCGTGGATGCCAGGGTCGTGCGGCTGCGCTGACGGATGCAACCACCCATCCGAGGTCGCATTGCCTGGCCCGGTGCACTCGATCGTGCAGGTGATGATCGACGGCGACATCCTCGACCCGTCGGAGTACCTGATCCGCAACAATCGTTGGCTCATCCGCACCAATGCCGGGGTGTGGCCGCAGAATCAGAACCTCACCGTCCCCGACAACGCGGTCGGTGCGTTCACGGTGACATACAAGCAGGGCATCGAAGTTCCGCTCGCTGGGCAGTTGGCGGCCGGTGATCTTGCGGTCGAGTTCCTTCGCGCCCGAAAAGGCGGCAAATGCAAGCTCCCGGATCGGGCGATCAGCGTGTCCCGGCAGGGTATGGACATTCAGCTCGTGGACGCGCAGGTGCTGTTCGAACAAGGGCTGACCGGTGTCGCGTCAGTGGACCAGTGGATTGCGTCGGTGAATCCTCACAAGGTGAAATCCCGTCCCCGGGTCTATTCGCCTGATTCGCCACGTGTAGCGAGGATCCGCTGATGGACCTCTACGGCAAAGCCACCCAACTGCTGAACGAACTGACATCGCGACTCGAATCGACACGCGCCGGCCAGGTCGACTACGCGGCAGTGCATCCCGGAGACACGTCCGTGGCGTACGGGTGTGCGACGGCGTTCGTGCGGCCCGGGCAGATCTATCCGACGGTCGCGTTCCCTGCGCCGCTGAATCCGGCGCAGATCGATCCGACGCACCCGGTGTCCTACGCGGCAGACCTCGAAATCACCATTTGGCGGTGCTACGGGAACACCAGTGACAATTCGATGCCTGAACTGTACGAACTGGATTCACTGGCCCGCGATGCCCTCGACGACGCGCGGGCGATGATGCGGGCCGTGCAATGCGCATTCGACCGAGGCACCCCGATGTACTGCGGACCGTGGATTCCGAAAGGCCCGAACGGAGGCATTCACGGCGGGCAGATGACGGTCACTGTCGGTGTGGAGTTGTGGTGCCCGTGTGATGCGGTGATCCCGGAATTCGATTCCGTGTTCGCGCCACTACAGGGCGAGCCGCGGATCGAATAGTTGTCGGTAGGCACAGTTGTATTGTGTCCGACGTATGATCTGGTTCATGACCACTGTGCATGTTCGTGCGAATCAGACCACAGTCGATTGGGCGGAGGGCGCCGAGTTCGTGTGCGAGCGCACTCCGTTCGTCGACAACCTCATCCAACATGGAGGACTCACCGAACTCGGGCTGGCGCTTTCAGCCGCCGACGTCGCCCACCTGGGGGCCGAGCCTCTCGACGCCCTGAACGCCGCTAGCGACCCCAGCAAGCTGTACGTGCAGTACGCGGCGGGCGGTGTCGTTGACGCTCAAGACAAAGTCGCAGCTGCAGCCGCCGATGCAAATTCGTCGTCCGAGGAGCGTCAGGACGCGGAGAAGGCTCTCGCCAACGCCCAGGCGGATGCTGCTGCGGCGCAGGAAAACCTCAACCAGGCCCGCGCCGACTCCACCGAAACCCTTGCCGAGTTGAACACCGAACTCGACAACGAATCTGAAGCGCCGAAGCCCCCGCGCACTCGGAGAAAGAGCAACTAAATGCCCGCCCACGTGGTGATGTACCGGGAACGGATGGAACAAGGACTCGCGCACGACGGCATGGCGCGGATGAACGACATCGGCCGGCAAGTCGTCAACCATGCGCGCGCTGATTGCCCCGTTGACTCAGGTCAGCTTCGTTCGTCGATCACTCATCACGTGACGCTCGTCGGCCGGACTGCACGGATGCGTGTCGGGTCGCCACTCGACCGGGCTAAGTGGATCCACGAGGGTACCGGTATCTACGGCCCACACAAGACGCCGATCGTTCCGGTGTCGGCGAAGGCGTTGAAGTTCCCGGCACCAGGGGTTTTCGGTCCGATGCCCCGCGGTGGATCCCGCCGCCCAGGCGGTTTCGTGTTCGCGAAGTCCGTCAGAGGCATCCCACCGAACCCGTTCCTCACCACTGCTTTGAAGACAGTTCTCGGCGCCACCAACGTCACCGTCCGCCCAACCATCAACTAAGGAAATCGCAAATGCCTCCACGCGCACGCAAGTCCGCCACCAAGCCTTCACAGGCCGACGGCAACCCCACCACGAAGGAAGTCGAGAAGGTACTCGACATCATCGAGACCCCAGACGAAATCCTGGACACACCGAAAACCGTCGACGGCGAGGGCACCCCCATCCCGGCCGAGCTGCAGTTCAGCACGGAAGATCTCCCCGACCTGCCCGAGGATGACGGTCACGTCGAATACCTCACCGTCGATGGTTTCGAGCTGAGAGCCCGCAAACCGGATCCGTCAGCGTGGAACTTGGTCATCGGCATGATGTCCGATGACGCCACTGCGGCCGACAAGGCGCGATCGCTGCAGACGTTCATCAACCACATCTTCGACGAGCCGTCGCGCATGTACATCAATCGCCGATTGTTCACGCGCGGTGACAAGTTCGATCAGGACTTCCTCGAACGAATCGTGGTCACGATCATCGAGCGGTTCACTCCGGAGACGAATCGGGAGCAGCGGCGCGCGCGAGCTCGCGCCACTAAGCAGCGCCGATAGTCAGTGGCCGAACCGTGGGTCTCTGACCCGACAGCGTGGGCAGTGGACGGCCGGGTCATGCACGTGACCCGGCCTCCGCTCGTCCCCCTCGTGCACATGATCATCTCGTTCTCGCCCATCCAGGTAGTGATGGGCTCACTCCGCGACATCGACGACAAACAATGGTTGTTCGAGCAGATCCTGGCCCCCGAATCGAAGATCGGCAACGACTTCGTCCACCGTGTGGCGGATGCGCTGGTGCAGGAATGGTTTTGGATGCCACGCTGGACGGTGCAGGAAATCTGGTGGAAAGCGATGGGGAACTGGTCCGACGTCGACGGCGAACTGTCGATGCGCGGGGTGGACCTGATGTCGATGCCGCCGGCGCAGGCAACGAACACGGTGAAAGCTGTTCTGCGTAAGTGGGCATCAGGCAATAAAGAGGCAGCCGAAGAGTTGCAGCGCGACCTGACGACGGAACCGCCTCGCATTGCACTCAATCCTCAGCGCGCGGAAATCACTCCCGAAGCAGTCGAGGCTGAGGGCTACGACTTCATGGCCGCGCTCGAGTTGGCGAACCAACACCAACGGTGACTTTCCGCTAAACCCGCCGGGTACAGATACCCTGCATATAGAACTTGTCGCTGGCTGTGGGCCGGGCATCACCACTGTGTGATCCCGAGGAGCCTCCGGCGTGACAGCCCCGTACGCAAAAGCTGTAGTCACAGCGGAACTCGACTGGGGCAACGTCGGCACCGAGTTCGAAGCCCGCGTCAGAGTCGCCGCCGAGAAGGCAGCGAGAGCCGCGCAGAAGCAGTTCGATCGAGTTCGGCTGGCGGCGAAGGTTTCTTTCCGTGCCAATGTGGCGGAGTTCCGTCGGGAGACTCAGGAACGGCTGGACCGGGCCGCGTTCTCGGCGAAGGCAGTTCTGCGCGCGGATACGGCGAAGTTCCATGCCGATGTTCGGAAGGCAACGAAGAACCTTCCCGGCGCGAAGGTTGAGGTCACACCCGAGGTCAAGAACATCCAGTCCTTCGTGCAGGGGCTGGAGGAGCGTCTGCGGGTCGCGCGGATTACGGCTCCTGTGTTCCTGGCGGTCGCGAACGAAGCTGACTTCCTGGCCCGCATTGCGACGCTGACGCGTCCGGTGACGCAGACCGTCAACATCATCACTACTGGCGACACGAACGGCCCCGGCGGCGGCCCAGGCTCAGGTGGACGCAACGGTGGCTTGCGCGGCGGAATGATTCGCCGGATCCGCATGCAGATCGAGATGGACCGCTCGTCGGTTGCGAGTGCGGAAGCTCAGATCGCCGCGCTTGAGACGCGTCTGTCGGCGGCACGCACCAGACAATCCGAGTCCATCGACCGCGTCCGGGTTGCGCAGGCGCGCCTCGACGAGGTGAACACTCGCGCGAACTCCACAACCTCTCAGCGCTTGGCAGCGCACGCCGCGCTGACACGCGCGAACAACGAACTCGGCTCGCACACAGCCAGAGTCACTCAGGCGATCGGTGACCAAGCTGAGGCACACCAGCGTTTGCGTCGCGCTCAGCAGGATCAGAACTCGGTCTCCCGGACTGCGCGGGCAGCTATCGGTGGGCTCGCCGAAACGGCAATGAACTTGGGCCGCAACTTGCTGTCGTCGGTCAGCCCTGCCGGTCTGTTGAAGGTCGCGTTGCTCGCGTTGGCTGCGCTGAGCCTTGTTCCGCTGATCGGGCAGTTGGCGCAGGCCGCCGGGATCATTTCGCTGCTCCCAGCTGTAGCGGCGTCCGCGGTGGCGGGTATCGCGACGATGGTCATCGGATTCACCGGCGTGTTCGATGCCTTCTCGAAGGGTTCGAAGGCCGCCGAGATCGCAGCGAAAGGTACTGCGGCTGCGGCGAAGCAGCAGGAAGCGGATGCACGCAAGCGTGCGCAGGCCGCGAAGGCTGTTGCATCTGCTGAGCGCGGGGTGGAGAGCGCACTCGACGGTGTTGACCGGGCTGAGCGTGGTGTCACGCAGTCGCAGCGCCAGGCGGAAAAGGCGCAGGAAAGCCTTAACCGGGCTCGTGAAGACGCGAAGGCGACGATCGATGATCTGAATTTCGCTCTCAAGGGCACCGCGATCGACGAACGTGATGCGGTGTTGGCGCTCGCGAGAGCACGGGAGGCGTACGACAAGACGTTCGCGGATCCGGCAGCGTCGGCTTTGGATCGGTCGGAAGCTGCTCTCGGTGTGGACAAGGCGCTGCGCCGGCAAGAAGAAGTTGGGCGCCGGAACACGCAACTAGCGAAAGACGCGGCCAAGGCGAACGAGAAGGGCATCGAAGGCTCTGATCAGGTTGTCGCCGCGAAGGAAGCTGTAGCGGAAGCGGATCAGGGAATCGTCGACGCAAACAAGGCCGTTGTCGATGCGCAGGATCAAGTAACACTCGCGCAGCAGAACCTCGCCGACGCGCAAGAGGCAGCAGCAGAGGCGATGACGTCGAACGCTGACGCCGTCGACGAATACGCGGACGCACTCGCGAACCTGTCCCCGAACGCCCGCGCCTTCGTGGAGCAAGTACGCGGCCTGAGCGACGCGTGGAAGGAACTACGCCTCGAGGTCCAGGACAACCTGTTCGACGAGATGGGCGATTCAGTCGTCAACCTCGCCAGCAACTACCTCCCACTCCTCAAGACCGGACTAGGTGGAATCGCTACCGAGATCAACGGCGGTGTACGGCGTGCGATCGACGACATGTCCTCCGACTCAGCGAAGTTGGACTGGACCAAGATCCTCGAGAACACGAGGGCCTCCATCGGCCCGGTCATCGACGGGCTGTCCGATCTCGCTGGGGCGCTGACCAACATCGCTGCAATCGGATCGGAATTCCTTCCAGGGTTCAGCAATTCGTTCGCAGAGACCATGCAGGAATTCCGGGAGTGGACGGAGTCCGAAGAGGGCGAGAACAAGATCCGCAACTTCATGGAGAAGTCGATCGAATCGCTCAAGCAGGTCAAGGACCTGTTCCTCGCCGTCGGCGACGTCATAGGCGGTCTGTTCAAGACTTCGGAGAAGACCGGCAAGTCGATGATCGAGTCGATGACGGACTCTCTGCGCGATTTCGCAAAGTGGATGGAAACGCCTGCAGGCCAGGACAAGATGCAAAGTTTCTGGCAGACGGTCAAGGACACTGTTTCCGACATTCTCAAACTTGTCGAGACCGCTCTCGATCTTGCTGGCGAATTGTTCAAACTCGGGCAGGGGCTCGGGTTGATCGCCGAAGTAGAGAAAAGGAAGGCAGATCGACAAGGGATTACACCGACGGGTGTCAACAGTGCTGACGAGACGCGCGGCACCGGAGGGAAGGTCCTCGGCAATGCACTCGGAAGTAAAGACGGCAGTTGGTGGGGACAGCGATTCCGTGACAGTGAGGGAAGGACTGTCGATGAGGATGGCAATGAACTGAAGTGGCAGAACAACGTGATCGTCGGATTCCCGGGTTACAAGAAGGGGTCAGGCGCTGAGCGGATCGTCACTGGGGTCATGAACGCCACTCCTCTCGGTCTTGCTTTTCAGGGACTCGGAAAGCTGTTCGGCAACGAGGTCAACCCCAAAGCCGTGCCTGAGGGCTCACAAAGCTCGAGCCTCCGGAATGTTCCTGGCTACGGCTACATTCCCGGACCGGGAAACCAAGGTCGCGGCGCAGGTGGCGCAGGCGGTGCTGTGACGAAGCCTGGCCCGAACGACACGATTGATATGCCGAACCCTTACGGCAAGGGCGGCATGCGCAAGCCGATGACAAAGACCGAATGGATGTCGTTCTTCGAGCCTGGCACTCAGGCCGCTGCCGAGGCGGAGGCAGAGTTCGACGAGACGTGGCGCCGGGAGAACGTCAACACACAGGAAAGCCTCGACGAGCAGAAGGGGTTCTTCGGGAACTTCGGCTCCAAGGTCAGTGGCGTCTTCAGCGGCATCGTCGATGGCGACATGTCGAACTTCATGGGCGGCCTCGGTGGAACCCTGTCGAACGTCTTCTCCTTCGATTCGGAAGGCAGTTCAGCGTTCAGCCGCTTCGGGTCGAATGCCGGGCAGGCTCTGTTCTCCCTCGCGACAGGCGATTTCACTGGCTTCACGTCCAGCCTCGGCGAACTTGGAAGGAACATCTTCGGAACCACCGAGGACGGCAAGATCAACTTCGACGGCTTCCGCAACAAAGTCGGTGAAGTAATCGGGGACATCGTCGGAAGACTCTTCCCTGGACTGAAGCCCGGACTCGACAAAGTGGTCGAGTGGGGGGCCGGCGCAGTCGCAGGGTTCGCGAGCGCGTGGGATGGCCTCCGAAGCGCGGCGGCCACACCGATCAACTTCATCATCGACACCGTCCTCAACAACGGTCTAGGCAAGGCGTGGAACGCGGTTCACTCGATGCTGGGACTCCCTGCGTGGCCGACCATCGATCCGATCGGCGAAGTAGGCGGTAAAGCCGGCGGAAACATCGCCGACAACATGATTCACCGCCGCGACGGTGGAGCGGTGTTCGGTGCAGGCGGACCGCGTGAGGACAAAATCCCGGCGTGGCTGTCGAACAACGAACATGTCTGGACCGCAGCGGAAGTGAATGCGGCCGGCGGACACAAGGCTGTCGAACGCATCCGTAGTGGTGTCCTTGCAGGGAACTACCGCGACGGTGGAAAGGTCGTCGGAGGAAAGGGGCCGGCACGTTTCGCTATCGGCGGTGGCGTGATGTTCGGATCCGATGCAGACACCTGGATGTCGGACATCATTCAGAACACATTTCCTGAAGCGACGATCACCTCCGCGCTACGGCCTGGACATTCAGGATTTCATGGACGTGGGCAGGCCGTCGACATCGACGGACCGAACAAGCAGCAATACGCGAACTGGATCTACGAGGCGTACCCGCAGTCGTCTCAGTTGATCTACGGTCCCGGACCGCTGCTGTACAACGTGGGCGGGCAGTCCATCACCGATCAGAACCAGCTAGCGAACCAGGTATATGCCGGTGACCTCCCAGGGCACTTCGATCACGTTCACTGGGCGAACTCAATGCCGCTCGGGGAACTCTCTGAGGATCAGAAGAAGTCGCTGTGGGACCGGGTCAAGGAATTCGGCGGCGCGGTGATCAGCACTGTCGGAAACCAAACGGCGAACCTGTTCGAAATGCCGGTCAAGGCAATCCGAAAGACGATCCCAGAGTTTTCCGAACTCGGGATGTTCGGGAAGATCCCGTTGGCGCTGTACGACAAGGTGACCGAAGCTGCTCTCAACAAGGTCCGGGGCAAGTCTCGGAGTATCGGCGGCAGCGGAGATGTGCCGTACGACAAATCATCCGGCGCCGAGCAATGGCGACCGCTCGTCGAGAAGCTCTTCGACGAGAAGGGGATCGACCGGTCGCTGGTCGACAAGTACCTGTACCAGATCCAGCGTGAATCGGGTGGTGACCCGAACGCGATCAACGACTGGGACATCAACGCACAGAACGGTGTCCCGTCGAAGGGCCTCGCGCAGGTTATTGACCCGACGTTCGAGTCGTTCAAGGACCCCGGTTTCGACAACATCTGGGATCCGGAAGCGAACCTGCGCGCTTCGCTGAACTACTTGCTTCGCGACCCGAAGTTCGGCGGACAAGGTGTCGCCGCCCTGACCGGCGCTGGCTACGACCAGGGTGGTATCGCGAACGGTATCGGTGTGATGCCGAAGTTCACGTTGCAGCCTGAGCGGGTCCTCTCTCCTGAGATGACTGCTGATTTCGAGCGACTGATTTCGGTGCTTGAGCGGCCGGACTTCATTGATGTGCTCCGTCAAATGACGAGTGACGCGGTGACGAACGCGGCGACAGCGGCGTCGGTGTCCAGTGGTGCGAGTGCTCCTGCGCCGGAGGTGAATATCGCGGCGGCTGCGTCGGGTCCGTCGACGTCGTTCGATCCGAACAACACCGGATATGACGACACGTACTACAACGACACCGTCGCCCGTGGCGGGAGGGAAGGCGCCGACGCGTGGCTTGCGCGGCAGGACTTCGGGCCACAGATCCGCACGTGGGGGATCAACGCGCTCAAGGAGATCGGCGGCGAGTTCGCATCACCTCTCGGTCTGGAACGGCGTTGGGGTGAAGCGGTGGATCAGGGTGCGAAGGACGCGATGCGCGCCTCTACAGGCGGCGGTAACACGTACAACATCACGCAGGAATTCCACGGCTACAACGGCACACCGCAACAGTTCCTCGCGGAAGTGGAACGCGAAGCCCGCCGCGGCATGACAGCACTGACACCGGTCAGCTAGGGGAATGGAATTCGATGAACAACTGTGACCCCGACTTCAACGGCGGGTACCCCGTCCTGTTGATCATGCGCGATTTCGATCCCACGAGTCCGACGTTCGAAGAAGACATCGTCACTGTTCCGATCTTTGGACCGGACTTTGTGGGACAGGGTATTTCGCTGCTCGAAGGGTATTCGGGTTTCTACCACACCCCGATCACACCGGTTCGGGAACCGCACGCATACGAGGCGGGTTCAACGCCCAGCGACTACACGCGGGTAGAGGAGCGGATCCTCGACTGCGACATCGGTGTGCAAGGCCGGAACTGGGCGGAGTTCGTGCAGGTCGAAACCCTGTTGTGGAAGATCATGAAACCACCGAAGGGGAAGCGCCCGGACTTCGTGTTGCGGTTCTACTTCGGTCCCGGCGAGGATGACTGGCGCGAGATCACCGTCCGTTTGGAGCGCACCCCGAAGGACCTGTTCAGCCGCGGGCCGGGGTTGACGACGAAGTACAAGTGGTCGCTGACGCTCCTGGCGTGCGATCCGTACTGGTATTCGCGGACGTTGCAGGACACCGTCACTTTCGATACCGGTACCGGTACGGGCGCGAACCGGATCAGTCAGCGGACGTTGGTGATCGACAACCATGCGGATCAGGAGTGCTGGCTCGAGTACGCCTCGAACGAGCTCACCGCGACGTCGACGTTCACGTTGCCTGATGCGCTGGGTGTGTACCCGAAGTGGCACACCTCGGCTGGTCAGAGGATCTATGTGCCGTTGCCGACAGTGGGAGTAGGGAAGTCGTTCCTTGTGCAAACAGACCCGCTGAAGATCGCGCTTGAGGCGATGGACGATTCTCAAATCGTCGCGAACATGCAGGGCGACTTCAACAACGCGCTGCCACCACACACTGTCGGCGCCGAGCTCCCTGTCACGTTGAAAGGCGGCACCGCGCAGACACAGCTCAGCGTCTACGCGATCCAGCAATGGGACCGATATTTCGGGGGTGAAGCACTGTGACTTCGCTACCGGTACACAGAGACAACTTCATCTACCGAGTAGGTGAGTGCTGATGGCTGACTTGATGACTCCGGATGAGGTTCGGAAGGCGATCCGCCAGCGCACCATCGAGCGCATCTCGATCATGAGGTCCCGGCCGAAGATCACACTATTTGATCGCAACTGGCGGAACCCCGTTCCGATCATGGGGGAGGTCAAAGCGTCGTTCGAGGAGAAATTGAACGACGCCGGCGAAGGTGACCTCACTCTGTTCGGGAACCACAAGATCCGTGAATGGGTGATCGAGGAACTCGAAGACGACGAGGATATCCACATTCGCGTCCAGATGGGCGGGAAGGAATGGACGGGTAAGGCGGTCTCGATCACCAACCGCGGTGACGAGCGGGGGTTCGAGTACATCGAGATCAAGTTCGTCCACGAGTGGCAGCATCTGAAGAAGATCGTCTGCTACTCGAATCCGCTGCTGCCGGCGGAGTTGCAGGCTCCGAAGATCTGGGCATACGCGGGTCCGTCGATTTACGGCATCAAGACGTTGATGTTCCTGAACCTGTTGCGCCGCTTCGGTCCGCTGTGGGGTTTGGCGGAGGACCTGTTCAACCCGCAGAATTGGGCTGCGAATCTCAACCCTGCGAACTGGCCAATCGTGGTGCTGCCGGGCAGTTTCTTCGGCGATACGTCGATGTGGCAGATCATCACCACGCGGTTCGGGAAATTGCACGATGTCATCGCGCCGAGTTTGGCGATGGCAGGTTTGCAGGTCATCGCGAAGCGTTGGTTCCCGGGGATGCCGCAACCGGCACCGAACCACTTCACTCTGACGGAGACGACGTTGACGCTCGACGTCGTCGACAAGTCCGGGTACCGCGGCAAGAACGGCAACATCCTCGACGGCCTCCTACATCTGGTCACCGAGATTGCGGACGATTTGATCAATCAGGTCGTCACGCAGATCACCGGCGCACCGAACCCGCCCGAGTACTCACTGTCCGGGTACCTGGGCACGAACCCGGAGCGCCCGTTCGTGACGTGGCGCAACGCGAAACGCACCGGCAGGTCGGGAATCGGGGAGTGGCAGTGGACCGTCCACAAGGCCCTCGCAGGGGCAATTGTCACCGGCGGTCACAGCCCTGACTGGGTGAACGCCGGCCTCAAACTCATCGCCAACGCGATCCTCGGCTACATCGGGGCGATGTTCGGCAACGCCGGCCTCGGGTTGGGGATCCTGGACTCCGTCATCGAGGACGTCGTGTTGGCGTTCCATCGGATGGCGAATCCGATACGGCAGAACAGGATGGGTATCCGCGGCCCGGGCTGGGGTGAGGAATGGGAACCCACCGGGGGTACGGGTGCGTCGCTGTCGGCGTTGCAGGCGATCCAGGCCGGGTTCGACCGGACGAAGGCATACCGGTCGTACAAGGTGTCGGTCCGGAACTTCGCGCCGTGGCGCGTCGGCGAGCATTTCGACCTCGGGGACCGGACCGCGGTCGAGGTCGGCAAGCGCGGCACGTACTACATCGACCACGTGTACGGGTTGAAGGTGTCGTGGTCGCGGACCGAGGACCCGTGGTACGACATCTCGATCGGTGACGACAAGAAGGACATCGCGCCGAATGCGGTGTTGACCCGGCAGGTTGAAGGCTTGAAGGCGATTTTGCAATCGGTGTCGGTAGCAAGCTGATGATGAAATCGGTAGATACAGTGAACAGTAACTACTGCATGGAGGATGGTTGTGGCGAAAGCTGACAAGGACGGCATCATCCGGGACCGCCGCACCGGGATCGTATTGGCGCGTAAGCACCGGCATCCGCTTGCGGACCTGTTCAAGGACATTCCGATGGGAGAGGGTCTGCCTGGTTTGCATATGGGATTGCCGGAGGTGGAGCACCTGTTGGCGATCCATGTATTCGACAACATGGATTGTTCGCCGCCGCGGAATCCGTTGTACCGCGCCGTTCCTGACCCGGACAGTTTGAATGCGACAGGCACGGACCGGGTGATCTACGTACCCGTTGATACTCCGAATCCCGTTGCTGTCGAGGAAGAGGACGAGCAGATCTTCGTCGCTGACATCTCCAACTACGACGCGGACCAGATGGCGGCGTTGAAGTTGCAGATCCAGCAGAAGGAGATCGCGGACAAGATGATCGAGCAGGCCGACCCGCACGTGCGCGGGGAGGGCGATTACTGATGCCATGGACACCACCGCCCGATCCGTCTTTCGTGCCGAACTATGTTCCGACGAAGGCGTACACGAAGAGCACCGTTCACAGTCTGCAGAATGTCGATCCGTACGACTTCGCCGGCGCACGCAATCGGGAACTCCGCGACAAAGCTGAGTCCGCGCGAGGGAACCTCTTCACTCGACTACTTGGAGGGTTCCTTGACATCGGGCAACTGCTTGGCAGTATCGCGGACGCGTTCTTGGGGCGAGGGTCGTTCGGTTTAGGGCCTCTTCGGGAGATCAACGACCGCGGCATTCTGATCACTGGCTACGGACAGCAGATCAGCGACCTCGAGAACGTGACACGCACGGGCGTCACAACCCCGGCTTGGGCGTCTGCTGGTGGCCGGGATCTGATCTCGTTCCCGGACACGTTCATGCAGATCATCGACACCTACACCGACACCGGCAACTGGGACTCGACGATTCCCGCATATAACCCGGACAAGCGCGCAGCCGAGTTCGCATTCATGCGAGGCGGATTGGACCGCGCGACACCACTGGAAGTGCTGCGGATCATTACCGGCTCCGACTCCGGCCTGTTCGGGATCGACGCCTGGTATCTCGGCATCTACGGCTACGACCAGCCGAACAATCGGATGATCAAGATCTGGGACTCCGGCGATATCAAAGCGATCTTGGTCGACCAACGCAAGCGGTACCACATTGCGACAGGGCTCAGTTTGATGGCAGAGCCTGACCAACTGTTCGCTGTGGCCTCGTTGCAGATCGCACCCGGGTTGGCTCAGAGAACTCGTGGGCATGGCGCGATCAAGCTGACCAACATCTCAGAGCAAGCCGGCACAGTCCCGCAAGCCCGGCACGCGAGACTGAGCAACCAATCATCGCTTCCAGCAACCGTTTCAATGGGTTCCTTCGAGTACGACAAACGCCGACTGATGTGGGCTGCGTTGGGGGCGTCGACATCGTGATGAACGACGGAAAGCTCTGTGTCACTGCTGATGAAGTCGCTCAGTTTGTCGCCCCGGCAGTCGCAAGCTACGGCCCGGTCGCCCCACATCTGTGGCTGATCGAAATGACCACGGGAGAAACGAAAGTCGTTCGATCAGGTGACTACGAGAACCTTCCCGATGGTTGGGCACTGCTGATGACCGGGCCTGATCCGAGTTGGGTAGCGCAATGGGGCGGCGACTGGCAACGAGCGTGCGACGAGCAACTCAACCCGATTCTCTCGCAGATCAATCCATCCACAACCGAGGAGCAGACATGACCTTTCGAACTGTTTACGGCAACACGTATTCCGAGAACGGTTGGCGCATGTGCAACCGCGACGAGTGCGAAATCACGCGCCTTCCGAACCTCTTTCTCGTCGACACCGCGCCACTCCGCAAGGGGGCACCGCTCACAATCCTCGGCGCGTGGCTCTACTGGTACGACCGCAACGTCGAAGAGATCCTGTCCCCGACGTGGGGTTGGTCCAACACGAACGATGTCGCGAACTCGAATCATCTGTCCGGGACAGCAGTCGACGTGAACGCGCCGAAGTACCCGTGGGGGCAGCGCGTCATGCCCGCCGCACGGAAACAGAAGATCCGCGAGGGTCTGGCGTTATTCGAAGGCACTGTCTTTTGGGGTGCCGACTGGTCGCGAGCGGACGAGATGCATTACCAGATGGCATTCCGCGAAGGTGATCCACGGAACGAAGTTTTCGCCGCGAAGCTCCGCGCCGGCCACCTCGGCATCTACGGCGGTGGCACGACTGCCCCCACTCCGTCGACTCCGACACCGTCGACTTCGCGTCCGACGTTGCGTCGAGGATCCACCGGTGGCGACGTCAGTTACCTGCAGTCGCTGTTCAACCGCGCTTACCCGGCCTATTCGAAGCTCGCAGTCGACGGAGACTTCGGCCCCGCAACGGAATCCGTTGTCCGCGAGTTTCAGCGCCGGGCAGGACTCGGCGTCGACGGTGTCGTGGGCCCCGCGACGTGGTCGAAGCTCGGTGTGAAGTGAAGGGCTTCGGCGCCCTCGCCGCGACACTATGCCTCATCACCGTCGGTACAGCAGCCGCAACCGCACTCGGGTTGTGGCGCTGGGCCACCCGATACGAATCCATCATCCGCAACCAGAACAACGAACGATAGGAACCCGCATGCCTCTTCTCGATTCCATCCGCACCGCGGTGCCCGCGTCTGCCCGCGAGAACTGGTACCGCTACGGCGGCGCCATCATCGTCTTCCTCTCATCCTGGGGATATATCGACACCGCCGTCGTCACACAGTGGACAGCCCTCGTGTTGGGGGTTATCACATTGCTGTTCGCGGCGCTGCACTCCACCTCGAGCGTGCGCACCGCGCTCTACCTTCTCCTCGTCGCGGTCCAGGGCGTCGCCGGGGGAGTGTTCGGGATCCTTAACGAGCAGCGTTGGGGTGCGATCATCACGTTGGCGGCGTTGTTCCTCGGTGTGGCGACCGCGGCGGCGAAGACTCCGACGCCCATCGAATTCCAGGGCGTTCGCGCAAGTACGTCCTGGTGACCTGACTAGGCGGGGCGAGGGGCGGGACCAGTTGTGGTCTCGCCCCTTTCTCATGTCCGCTACAGTTGCGGTAGATACAGTGGACGAAGGGGACACAGTGAGTCGTGCATACGGTTGGAACGATACGAATGACGCCACCATCGACGAGGAAGCAGAAGTCATCCGCATGATGGCCACCACCCTCCTCGACGGAGGCTCACTCCGCGGACTCGTCGACCACCTCGAAACCGAAGGCATCTCCACCGTCTCCGGTAAAGCGTGGAAACCGATCACCATCAAACGCGCACTCACCAACCCCCGCATGATCGGAAAGAAGCAGAGCGGCGACAAACTCGTCGCCACCACCATCCCACCGATCCTGCAGCCCCGAACCTACAAACGACTATGCGAACTGCTCCTCGATCCGGAGCGCGCGAAGTACACCGGCGACCGCACCCAAGTCGCACTCCTCGGTGGCGGGCTCGCACGGTGCGGAGGCTGCGGCCGACCCATGTACGCGGCATCCACCGTCGGCCGACCAACCGTCTACGCCTGCTCCACCCGCAGCAGCGACTGCCCCTCCATCGTGTCCGTCCAAGCCGAACTCCTCGAGGCAGACGTCATCGAGAGGGTCCTCGCGCGGTTGTCGTCCCCGAAGTACCGGAGAGCGCTGACGAAGTCGATCAACGAACTCGGCTCCCGCGAGGAAGGTGAAACCCGGGTCGCCGAACTTAATGCCCGGTTCACCGCGCTGGGGGAGGACTTCGCCGACGGACTCATCGATCGCGAAACCATGCGCGCGGGCACTGTCCGAGTCCGCGCGAACATCGCCGCAACCGAACTGAAGATGGCGCAACGGGAAGTCCTCATCGACCTCCCGGAACCGTCAGCGGATGACATCGTGAAGTGGTGGGAGGAAGCGGATAAACGTCGGCGCCGCGACGTCGTGTCCATCGTCGTCGACCACCTCACCGTCAAACCTACCGACCGACGAGGCCGCGACGGACTCGACCCTCACCGTGTCGATTACGTGTGGAAAACACAGTGAGTCTGGTGTTTCATTCGGCGTCATAATATGACTGAATTCGCTGGATCAGTCATATTATGACGCGCAAATAAACACCCAGATGCAACGAAAGCCCCACGAAACGGTGGGGCCTTCTGTGTTGCTGCGGCGAATCTAGTTGAAGTTGATTCGTGCTCCGCCGGAAAACATCGAGTCGTGGACTTCGATGGCGGCGGGAACTGCTCCTACTGGGATATCGAATACCACTCGGGTGGATCGAGTGATGCCAGGGTTAATGTCGCCCGCACCTTTGTCGTCCCCTTCGAGACCGAACTCGGCTGAATAGTTGTTTGTGAATTCTCGACCCTGATCGTCGATCAGGACCTGGTTCGAGCTCGCGTAGTACTGCGATTTGTTCGACGTGTTCGTGACATCGACGTAGACGACCACGAACTGACCCTCTGCTGTTTCACTGAACCACGACGATTCTTTTCCGATCGTCGCGAGTCCTGACTCAACTTTGGTGACAACGAAGCCGAACTTTCCGTCCCTCACTTCGGTGCCGAAACCTGTCGCGACTTGTTCTTGCTTCGTTGTGGTTGTTTCAGGGGTCCGTGTTGGCGTTTTCGTTTCTCGTATTGTTTCTTCCGTCCCGACGCCGCTACTGAGATACGTCGGTTCGGGTTTCGATCCGGCAAGGTTGGCGACGACGGTTGTGCCCATAATGAGCGCAACTACGCCGACAAACAAGGCGATAAGAAACCAGATCACCTTTGTCGACGAAGTCATCGGAGGCTTTGGGTTTACCGTTGCGAGGTTCGACGAGCGTGCCTGCGTCTGGTTAGTCCACCGCTGCCCGTCCCAGTACCGCACGATTGTCGGGTTCTGCGGGTCTGGATACCAGCCGGGCTGTGAGTTCATCGTCGCGTCTTTCAGTAATTCGGTGGGGGCGGGGGAGTCGTTGCCGGCTGGACGTGGTGCGTCCATTGAGCACCGTCGTACCAACGGATCCATGCGGGGTTCTGCTGATCTGGATACCAGCCCGCACTCAAGCCTGATGGTGGCGCAACGAACTGCACCGCGGGTGGCCGCTTGTCGCCCACTCTGATGAGCGCGCGGATCACGAGGGCGACGAATGTAATCGGGAGGACGATGAAGATGAGGAACAGGAATATTTGCGCTGGTGATGTTTCGTCCAATGCGCCGCCACCAACGATGATCGCGAAAGCGAGCACGCCTGCAAGGTAGAGCGCGCCGCGAACTCGCTTGTCGTCCATGACTGGCCTTTCGGGAAGTGTCCGTAATACATACCAGACAGTCCGGACACTGGGGAACTAAACCCTGGCGCCCTTCGCTAGATTGCACGCCCGACATAAGAGTTGAACATTGCCTTCCGTGCTCGCGCCCCCTCTGGAGAACGGAATGATGTGATCGTATTCAAGGTAGGAATTTGCGCCGCATTCCACGCAAACCCCTCGATCACGCTGAAATACAGCAGATTTGACGTGCGCCGGTATGTGCCGCGATGGACGGTCCCCGTTGTCCGGTAGGAGGATTCGTCGGTCGATCCGTAGGGCCGTGTCCACCAGGATGGATGTGTACTCAGCATCGGGAACCGAGAAACGCCCGCTGAGTGACCGGGCTGTTGACTCGACAAGAACGGTGGTGCGGTCGAGGTATGACACCCTCTGCACCTTGCTCAGTGGGATTTCGCCGCCATGCTGCTGAGCGATAAACCGGATCTTGCGGTTGGTGATCGCTAGTTGTCCCTGGGACGGAGTGGGGCCAGCTTGGAGGTCGCGCCAGCGAGTTGCGCCAGAGACCATGTAGCAGTATTCGTCAGTGGGCAGATGGAGTCCTGGGACTTGAACAGTTGGTAAGCGACCTTGGCGGATCTCGCCGAGCATCTGCTCTCTGAGTAGTTGAGATTCGATGTGGGTGACCGCGGCGGGTTCCAATTCAAAAGCGTGGGCTGCTCGTCGGAAGGTGGCGAGTTCGTCGTCGGTAACGATGCCGTCACTGAGCGCGTATGTGGCGTATCTGTTGAGCCAAGCCAGTGCATCCGCACGAATGGTGTCGAGCGCATGTTTCCGAGGGATACGCGCGCCGTACAGCCATTCATGCAATGTGATCCATTCAAGTCCAAGGGGGCCTGAGTGTGCCAATATGTCTCTCGCTGCCGCCGAGTACTGCGTGAGCGTCGCGTTGGCGAAAGCTTTGCAGTCGGGGCAATAGCTCTGGAGCAATCGGGTCTTGATGCCGCATCGTGCGCAGCCATCGCTTGTCGACCGAAAGGCTCTGAGCCACTTGTCTGCCATGGGAGATACATACCAGACAGTCTGGACATCGTGGAAACTTTGTCGGTAGTCCAATGCACCATGCCGCTATGGCGATTCCATTGGCTACTCGAATCCTGGGGATCCACCCCTTCAGTGAACTGCACGCCCGCGGCTGGGTGCTTGAGAACATGTCGGAACCGTTCGCTCGGTTGCCTGGCAGAAATCCGGTGAGAACTGCGTACTTTTCGTGGGGGTACGCGGGGTTTACATTCGATGTGGACGAGACCGGACAGATGAGTGAGTTCGCGACCTTTGTGCGCGACGACGACATAACACTCGTGGCTGATACTCCACAGGCCGTCGCCAGTTTGGTCGCCAGTTCACCGAAGGCCAGTCTGGACGAGTTGTGCGCGATACCTGACGTCGCCGACTTCCATCAGAGACACAAATCCTGAGCGGCTCGCAGCACTGCCACTGTCCCCGAGTTGGCTGCCAAACATACGGCGCACTCTGCACGGTCGAGAGTGCTCCGACACGTTAGATCGGCGGGTCGGAATTGCCGCTCGCCGATCCGCCTGGTCCCGGTGCGGTCCCGACTCAGGCGAGTCAACGCCGCTAAACATGCCGAACATGCTCAGGATGAAAACAGCGCTGAACTGCACAAATCACTTCGTTCGATGTCCACGCAAGCGATGTCGACGAGGACGGTGAAACCCGCAACAACTCCCGACACGCTGCGGGCACCTCTCGACTGGAATGAACGACTCCCGGAAATCTTAGTCCGGGCAACGAAAAGGCCGCGCAGTCGAGTGACTGCGCGGCCTCTTCGGTACTTCTACGTATGACTACCGTGCGGCGGTGAAGGGGAGCAACGCCATTTCGCGGGCGTTCT
>Ga0153995_1000005_pt1 | contig 58843 bp, 59 predicted proteins | sample TSNC079MetaG_FD_104678 | JGI IMG/M metagenome (GOLD analysis project Ga0153995, IMG submission 104678) | Attine ant fungus gardens microbial communities from North Carolina, USA - TSNC079 MetaG | ecosystem: Host-associated > Fungi > Mycelium > Unclassified | place: USA: North Carolina, Lumber... | reverse complement strand
TCTCCGGCGTCGGAGCCTTCACCGGAACCACCGCGTGATGTCGACCCTTGCCATCGAAATCACCTCCGAGCGAACCGCACTCGTGAGCGGGGCAGGGGACGAGAAGGTGGAACTGTCCGCCGAGAACGGGCAGTCGATCCACGCGGTGATCGCACAGTTCAGCCGACAGCACTCCGCCGACGCAGGCTCACCCGTCGAGGTCACCGTGCAGGAAGCGGGCCGCTCCCGCCAACTCACCGTCGCACCGGACGGGAAGGTGGCGCAATCGCTACCCACCGGACCCATCCCCGCACCCGCCGACACACCACAGACGCGGCCGGATGACCTCGTGGATGAACCGGTCATGATGGCGGTGACACCCCTCGGCGATTCACCGCCACCCGTGGGAGCCGACTCGCATGCCCGGCCAGTCCCCGCGGCGCGCACACCGACCTCGACATCAGTGCTCGCAGCACCTGAGATCGCGGCCGGCTCCCACGAACCCGCCCGCACCGGACTACGCGGCCGACTCAACACCATCCTCAACCTCCGGATCACCCCGAAACCCGAGTCCGCCGAAATGCGCCACCGCGCCGCCATCGCATCCATCACCGGCCCCCTCCCGGGGTTCTCGATCGTGACCATCGCCAACCCGAAAGGCGGCGTCGGCAAAACCCCACTCGCGGTAGGGCTGAACGCGATCATCGCCGAACACCGCGGAGCCGCAACCACGGTCTGCGTCGACGTCGCCGACGTCGGCGGCAGCCTCGCCGACCGCGTCAGCATCCCACCCCGCGACGGACACGACGTGCGCTCACTGATCGCCGCCGAGACAGCCGAGCCCGGCACCATCCGACCCTCGGCGCTCTCGCAGTACCTCACCCGCCAACCCAGCGGGGACGACATCGTCGCCGGCAACAACGGCGCCCACGGATCCGGTCTCGGCTACGACGACGCCCACGCCGCGGCACAGATCTTGTCCCAGCACCGCGAGATCCTCATCGCTGACACCGGCAACAACCGCCTCGCCGGCAGCTGGCACTGGGCAACCAGCCACGCGGACGTCCTCCTCGTGCCCGTCCCGCTCCGCCGAGACGCTGCCGCCGCCGCGCACCGCATGCTCCTCGACCTCGCCGCCACCGCCGGCCCGGCGATGATGGCTCGCGCCATCGTCGTCATCACCGACGGACCGGGAGACGCGCCGATGGTCGAAATCGACGCTGTCGACGCCTTTCTCGACGCCGGTGTCCATTCGGTCGCCCGGATGCCGTTCGAGCCACTCTTCGCCTCCGGAGAGCGCATCGCGCCCTCGAAGCTCCGGCGCGGCACAACCGAAGCACTGACCGTGGTTGCCTCGACGGTCATCGATCTCATCGCCCATGCCGCTGACTGATCCCGTATCGGTCGGCGCCGCACACCGGCGCTCCTCCTGACGCCCATCCTCACCCTCCTGAACGAAAGGCACCACATGAGCATCGACACCACCGCAGGAAACCGAGCCGCCCGCCGCGCACACCAACACGGCCGACACCGCCGCCACACCCTCGCCCGCCAAAGCATCATCGCCGTCGTCGCGGCCGCAGCAGTGGCCGCCGGAATCATGCTCGCACCACCGGCAATCGCAGCGCCCGGGCAGGCCGGCATCACCGACGGAGGAGGTCAAGCAGGCATCACCGACGGCGGGGGACAGAGCGGGGTGACCACTGAAGCCACCCCGCCGCCCGCGCCTGCGCCGGTCCAGACCGAGCCGATCTACTGGGTCGCACCCCCGCCGGAGTACCAGAATGTTCCGCAGCGGCCTTTGCCGAACTGGGACTACGATTCCGGCACCTACAGCGCACCGGCGGACTACAGCGTTGCCCCGGTCGATTACGGCCAGATCCACGTCCCCGGCCCGGTCGAGATCGTCGCACCGATCATCGCGCCTAGGGAAAAGGGCCGCATCGGTGACTGGGTCTTCGATCAGCCGAACTGGGTCTCCGATCAAGATCTCGCCCGCACCAACGGAACGAGCGCGGTCATCGAGAGCCAGGTCTCGACGTTCTATGCCTCAATCGGTGTCCCGGTCGATCGTGCGAGCCGCATTGCCGCCGCGCAGCTCGCGGGTGGGGCAGGTGGAGCCCTGGCCGGAGCCGCCGCCGTCGGCGTACCCGCAGCAACAGTGGGCGCGTTGATCGGCGGAACGATCGGCGGAACGTCCGCCCTCGGATTGTTCAGCCCCGTTCTCACTCCGCTCGGCGGCGTGTCCGCTGGTGTGGTGGGCACGGCCACCGGAGCAAGTATCGGTGCAGCGGTACTCGGCGTTCCCGCAGCGGCGATCGGCGCAGCCGCAGGCGGCATCGCAGGAGTCGCCGCCGCAACAGCGTACGGCGCAGGTGAATTGGGAGAGCCGATGGATGTCAGCGGCTACGTCCCCGACATCGATCAGCCCGCCGTGACCACCCAGACGCAGAACACGCTCGAAGAATGGAGCTCCTCGGGTCCGATCGGACAGGCCGTGGCCACCACCATCCGCGACACCGTCGCCGCTGCACCGGCGATCGATCAGCAGGCCCGCGACTTCGTCGCGGCCCAGCCCGGAGGCAAGCAGATCATTGAACAGGTCGACACCGCACTCACGGATTTCTTCACCAACGCCACCCCCGGACTTGCATCCTCGCTGATCAGCGATGCAGTCGGAGCGGGCGTTCCGGCGTAAACCCGCACGGTCAGAGTCGTTCAGGGCGGATGGCACAGTGCCATCCGCCCTGAACCTTCCTCGACCGCGGCAGAACCAGGCTCATCGAGCGACGGAAGGACATCAGCGATGAAGAACACCACAAGGCATCCCGCAGTAATCGACCTACTCGGTGGCACCTCCCTACCTACCAGCCCTCCCGCGGCCACCAAAGCGCCCACAGATGTCAACGCGCCCAAGTCGCCGACATCACCGCGTGAGAAGGGCTCTCGCTCAATCCGCCTGCGCTACGTCGCTCCCCTGATAGTGGTTGTCGCGCTGCTCGGCTGGTTCGTCCTGCGACTCGTAGCCGGCGACGACGAGAGCACGCCGGAAAGAATCGCCCAGGCGACAAGCACCTCCGAACCAGCACCGACTCTTGACGCCAGCCCCACCGCTCTCGCTGCCGAACCTGCGGCAGAAGCCGACCCGATCGCGTGCCGCACCGACCCCGGCGACCAGAAAAACGGAGCCGGGGTCATCGCAGCGCTCGAGTACGCCTACTACGTCACCCGCTCCGGAGCGGCCGTCCGGGCGCTCACCACCACAGACACCTCCCTGCCATCGGCGGAGATGATCCAAGCCGGAATCAACACCGTCCCAACAGGAACCACCCACTGCGCGCACATCACACCGATCACGAACGGGATCTACTCCGTCGCGCTGGCCGAAATGCGTCCCGGTCAGCCGCCCGCACAGTTCCCACAGACCATCACCACCAAAGAACTCGACGGCCGATGGTTCGTCGACATCATCAGCTGAGCGACACCGGCTCTAAGGTACCGAATAGAATTCGTGAACACGAGATACTGATCGTGGGAGATTCCTCATCGCCCGCCAAATTGCATGTCCCGCAACCCTCCCGCGTCATCCTGCGTGAGATCCGCTCGTCCCTGACCGTCGCCGATAAACAGCTCATCGTCGAACTCGACTAGATCACAGACGCACACACCGATGCCATCGCGCAGCGCACTCAGCTGTCCGGATCTTCGCGTCACCCGTGCGCCAGCAAATGACGCTTCACGGGCTCAAAGACCGGCGGATGTGACAGCCTCCAGACCAACACGACGGCACACGCCAGAACCGGGTCCATTTCGTATCGTTCGGGGTCGACGCCAGCCGAGAGGGCATTGAGCACCGTCCACGGCCGAGGGGGCCACTTTCCCGTCAGCGACCGTCTGTCTGGCCACTCGTGATGCCGATGGAATTGCTCGCGATTTCGATATGGTCCGGGACGTCGCCGGTACACAAGTTCCATTTCCTCCCGACGACCAGGAAGACCCGGGATCGACACCGAGTCAGCAAATGACGCGAGCCAAGGAGAAGGTGGGAAGTGTTCTCGCAGTGGCGCTTAGCTATCTCGAAATACCGAAGGAACTTCGGGATACGAATCCACGTATCCCGTTTGCGGTCCGCGACGTGTGGGCATCCCTTGATGCCACGGCCGACACCTTCAGGAAACAATTGTGGAGACCGGAGCCGCTTTCACGCGAGCCCGCAGAGGACGAGGAAAGCTTGATAGTGATCAGTCAGTCGAAGGAGTTGATGAGTGCTAGTAAACCGCCTCGCGTCGTGTAGTGGACCGTGCGCGAGCTCTCGTGGATGCCCTGGCTGAACTTATCGTTGATCGACCCCTGATTCAGGATCCCCAATAGGTGCGCAGCTTCCTCCGGCTCCACCCGAGTGCCACCTGAGAGCAGTTGGTGGATCCGTTTCTCGTACGTCGCTGCTCTGCTGCTGAGACGCCTAGGCGCGTCTTCGTGGCCGGAGAGGAACTGCTGGACGAGCGGATGACGGTTTAGACCTTCTGGGAGATTTGGTCGGGCCGCGGGCATTGATTCCCTTTCTCTATCAGATCAGGTGCGCGAGGTACACGCTGTCGAATGCTGAACTGCGACAAGGTGATCGGATTGGCGCGTCGGTGTCGGTCCGTGGAGGATCTATAGAAGACCGGCTGATCGAGCATTCGAATCCGGTATCCGACCGCTCGTGGGATGCCAGCCTTCGACGGTGTACTCAAATCAAGGATCGGGGATTCTTGAATGTTTCTCACTTTGCAGCATATTGGCGTTGTGAGGCCGCTACAGGCCGGTTTGTTCGACGCCGTACTGCGCTTGGGCGCTGGTGTAGCCCTCGAACATCAGCTGGTCGATCAGCCCTTGGCGTGAGAACGCGGTGTAGTTGAGGTAGTCCTGTGCAGCCTTCGCTGCTTGTATGTTCCAGTCGGGTGCTACGTAGTCGACTGCGAACGTGGCGTCCTCGGCCGAGTAGCTCTCGAACTCAAGCTGTTCGATCAGCCCTTGGCGCGAAAAGGCGGTGTAGGCGAGATAGTCCTTCGCTGCTCGGACCGCGTTCCTTTGTCCAGCGGTTATTCCTGGCTCGGTCTTTGCCGGTGCGGTGGTCTTCGGATCCGCGGGTGTAGGGGTTGCCGCAGCGACGGGTTTGGTTGTCGGGGTGACGGGTTGGGCACCGGGGTAGAGGTTGAATTCTTCGGTGGCGCGCTGAATCGTAGCGGTTTGGTCGGCGCACAGGATCGGAATCATTTCTTTGATGCGGCTGATCCGGTGTGCGGTGGGGGTGTCGAGATTCTGGGGGCGGGTGATTGCCTCGGCGAGTATGCGTACCGGGTCGTTGCTGGTGCGCAGCGTTTCACAGAATTTGGTGTCTTCGTCGAAGGCGTCGGGAGGGTTCTGGATCTTCCCTGTTGCCATGCGTGTGTCGTACTGTTCGCGAAGTGTCTGCGGTGCTGTTGTTGCTCGTGTAGTTGTTTGGCCGGCTGTCGGTGTCCAGTCGACCTCTCGGGTCTCGATGCCGTTGTCACCGAGGTAAGCGAGGCAGGTGAAGTCCCGCTTGACTGTTGTGCCGTCTGAGGTGGAATTTTCGACTCTGGCCGTGATGCGATATCCGTTGTCGGTTGCTTCGGTGTTGGGTGCGGTGATGGTGGTTTGGGTGAATGTTGCAGCGAGTTTGTCGGCCTGGTCCAGGCAGGCTGTCGTTGCTGCTTCTGCGGTGATTTCCGCAGATGTGGATTTAGTGGAGCATCCGCCGATGAGCAGTGCGACAGATACAACCGCTGCAGCGGCGAATGTCCGTTTCATGTCGTAATTACTATCAGGTTGCTCGGAACGGACATACCGAGTGGTCCGAAGTTTGCTGTGGAAATTCCACCACTACGGGATGCGGCGTCGTAGCAGGGGGCCGGTGTCCCGGTGGTAGTGAGGGCCCACGAGATTGGTTCCGGCGGTGTCTGTCAGGACAATGGGCGCGGTGTCCGCGAACGCAAGACTGCTCGGAACCCTAGCGCTCCTTGATCATGTCCTCGGCGACTGCGTCGCCGATATTGGCGAGAATCGACTCGACACTTGGCGCGATCTGCGAGTTGTGGAACTGATCTATTTTCGCCTGGTGAAGTCGCCGCTGGTGTTGTTCCGGTGCGGTCGTGGCCTGGATCCTCCCTGCCCCATGTGGAGTTTCGACGAGATCAGGTATCGGGGATGCTCGCCCGACATCCGCCTGGAATCTTGCATGACCTCCGCGTGCTTACGTCTCGATGCTGAGGGTCAGATTGTTATTAAAGGAACCGACATCTGTCGAAATCGGCGTGGTCGGTCTGTTTTAGTGTCAAGATCGGTGATGACGATTCATCGTGAACGTTAAGGAGATTCAATGCGATCGATCACACGCGCGGCGCTCGTCGGTGCTGCAACTCTTCCTCTGGCTATGGCCGCGCCCGCGCTGGCATCAGCTTCCACTGCCGCGGACGTCAGCTTCGCGTACACCGCATCGGGATCGACGGTGACCAATACGATCACCAACAATTCGGGAGTGCCCCTGCACTGCGGGACACTGCTCGGCAATGCGCCCGGAGGAGTGCTGCCGCCGGTCGAGGACACGCTGCGAGCGGGTCAAACGATTGGAACCACTGGCGAGATCCCGGCCGGGACAACCGCTCAGGTCGTGACGGACATCCCCGACGGCTCATACGTGGTTCTTGCAACGTGCACCAGCAGCGGGGACGCTACGAGCATGTGGATATCGGATTATCCAGGAATCGAGCCCTACCTCACCGTGTTCCCCTACACCGTCTACACAGTGCAACAAGCATCATGGGTTGTGACAATCCCCAACACAGATGCACCTATACCGGAGACGGGCGTGAACTTCGGAAGCTGACTGAGACCCGTAATCTCCACTGGCACACCGCGGTCGGTGCACCCAGACCCCTGCTTGGGGAGCTCCGACCGCGGCGCGCTGCGCATTCCGGTACGGTGCCCCGGTGTCTGCGCCAGGAGTACGTGTGGCCGCTTCGCCTCTCTCGTGATCAGCTGTGACGGACGGGTCGAAGAGTGCAGCAGCCGTGCGTTTTCCGGCATCGCTCCAGGGGAGAGTGCTCGCGTGGTTACATCGCAATCTCGATCGCCTGCGCCGCCCGGAGTGGAAGGTGCTCACAGCCCATCGTTGCGTGTCCGTCGTGGTGGAGCCCATCAAGCCGAGATGCGTTGATCTTGTGGGCGCCGTCGTCATTCCGGCAACGATGTGCGGTGTGCTGGTGATCGGTGCTGTGCATCGGGTCGGTTTGGCGAGCTCTGTCGTTCGCTCGGCCAGCTCCCTCAGGCGGCGTGCTCTCACGCTTCTTCGTCGTCGGTGTGTTCGTCGCGTCCGAGTTCGGATGCTTTGGGTGCGGCGGGAACCCATTCGCGTACCGGTTGGATCACGTCGGCATAGAAGGTTTCCGCGGAGTGGGTGACGCTGCCGATGAAACTGGCTGCGGTGCCGGCTCGTTTGCCGCCGAGGGCGAAGGTACGCATCAGGGTGAAGGAGTGGAGTTGCCCGCTCTGGTTGTCGCAGAGGATGCGTGGTGTCACACGGACCGCGGTGTGTGGTTCGCAGGTGGAGGAGGCAGGCGCGGTGAAGGTGGCTTCGATCAGCAGATCTGCGGGGGCGTTTTTGAGTTGACGCAGCATCCATGTCACGCGTTTGCCGGCGGTGCCTTCGTCGGGGGCGGTGACTTGGGTGCTGCAGGTGATTTTGTTGGTGCGCATGTCCGCGATGATTTTGAGTTGTCCTGCGGCGTCCGGGATTCGTAGTACCGCGGTGAATGTTCCGTCGTTCGCCAGTTCCTCGACGGTGAGTTCAGTGCGATAGCTAGCGTCGTTGACGGCGCGGCGCGGCAGAACGTGTTTGACGCTCACCCCTAACTCGGCGGTGAACCGTAGCGCGAGGTTGCGGGCGAGTGCGATCCAGGAGTCCGCGATCGAGGCGGCTTTCGGGTCACCGGATCGCAGTGTTCCGGCGCTGATTGCGTCGCGGATCGATACCCAGTGCCGGCCCATGTCGACGAATTCCGATGCCCCGGATTTGGGGTGTTCGATGTATCGGAGGAATTCGTGCAGGATCCAGGCTTGGAGGGGGTTGTCGATTCGGCCGTGTGAGAGTGTCATGCGCGCTTCGTGAATGACTTCAGCCCAGGACAAATGGCGCAGCGCGACTTTGGTGAGTTTGCGTTTGTCCACCTCGACCGGCAGTTCCCCGGCCCCGGAGGGCAGATCGTTGGACAAACTGATCACCACGTCGTACTTGTTCCTCTTCGCGATGTCCAGATAGTTCTCGAGTTGTTCGCGGGTGTGTTTGCCAGCCCCGGTTTTCACTTCGAGGAGTCCGGTCCACAGTCGGGTGCCGCGTGCAACCTTCCATACCGCGTCGGGGACTACTCTCGATTCGCCTTTGGTGTAGGGGACTTCGAGGTATCCCTCGAACGATCCGGCGGGGGCGCCCACTCTGGAGGTGATGGCCCGCGCGAACAGCGGAACAGCTTGCATGGTCGAGATCAGTGCCGAGGTGGTGCGGCGTTCTTGTTCTTCGCCGGATCCGACTCCGATGACGGAGAACAAGCGTGCTGGTTGCCACGTGTCGGCTTCCGCGAGTGCGAAAACGGGAAGTGGCGCTTTCCTTGGCACAGGTTTGGCGGTACTTACCCCGCGCGGCCGCGCCGGCTTCGACGCGGGTGCAGATGGTGCGGCCGAAGTCGCCGAAGCATCGGGTGGGGTGTGTTCGTGGGCTGCAGGCTCGTCGGCGGTGGTTGCTTCGACGACGACGGGCGGAACTGCGGGGAGCTGCGGCGCTGTGGGGTCGACTATTTCTGTTGCCGCAGTGATGGTCTCGTCAGGAGCGGCGACGTCGCCGACATCGACACCGAAGTCTTCTGCCAACCCGGCCAGTCCTGATGACCAGCCTTGACCGATCGCCCGTAGTTTCCAGAGCCCGTTGCGGCGGTAGAGCTCGCCGAAGACGAACGCCGTTTCTGTGCTCGCATCGGCGGTGACGTATTCGGCGATGGGGGAACCGGATCCGTCGAGCACGTGGAGGGTGAGTTTGCCGAGGTCCCCGAATGATCCGGTGTCGACACTGGCGGCCAGGACGATCACCTCGACGCCTGCGGGAACGGAGGAAAGGTGCACGAGGAGGCGTTCGTGTGGTCCGGATTCGGTTTCGCGGCGTCCGAGGTAGCGAACGGAACCATCGGTGGATTCCTGTTGGTTGTAGAACACGAAGTCTTCGTCGGAGCCGACTTTCTTGTCGGCGCCGAGAAGCAGCGCTGCGGCATCGATTCCGGATGTCGAGTCTTCCCACATGATCAGGACCTCGACCTGTTCTATGTCGTCAGGAAGGCTGATGTTCTGGCCCTTGATCAGGTACTGGTCGTGCATGAAGCCCCTTCGGTAACAAACGGTGATGACGACCATGACGCAGTCCGGAAACTGCTGAAGATTTTCTGCTTCGTTTGGCGCCAAGTGTTCGAGAGGTTCGCTGACATCAAAAATGTGAGCCTGGTATTGGAGGCTGTGCAGCCAGTTCGTGAGGTTAGTCGAGAAGATCCAGCGCGGTAGTGACTTCTGAACAAGCAAGGTTTTCGATGCTTTCTACCAGGTCCAATTGCCAGGGCTGGGCGGTATCGGTGACCAAGTCGCTCCATGAACGGGCGGAAGGGATCTGGGAGGCTCGGTAGGCGTCGTTGACGACGGTTCCGGCGAGTGCGCCTGCGCGTAGGAGTGCGGGAATGTTCGCGTGCCGGATGTGCGAGGGATGCACGGCGCGGACATAGTTTCCCGCGATACAGTGGGCGGTGATTTGGGCTGCGATCTTTCCCAGCGAAATAGCTGATACGAGGCTGTGCGCTGCCAGGAGCAATTCGTTTCGTCGGCGCTTGTGTGGAAGTTCCAAGCGGGCGGTGCCGGTCTGCTGGTAGAGGTCGAGGTGCACGTAGGTGCGTATCAAGATTTCTGTGACCAGGACGGTCATTGCGGGTAACGCGATCCCGTTTCGTACGTTCCATCCGTTGCCTGCGCTGAGACCGTTGTAGGCGTGGAGTGCGAAATCGCGTAGCGCTTTACTGTCGCTCTCGTAGAGGAAGGACATACCGGGAATCGGAAGACTCATCGGGGTGATCACGTCCGCGAGGAGATGCTGAGCTAACCGCAGAGCCGCCTCTGACGCGGAATCGACGTCCTGGAACTTGTCTGGGACGATGACCGGGGTGGCGACGCCGGTATGCCATGCGGTGCCGCTGAATTCACCTGCCATGATCTGTTTGATCGCCTCGATCGGCCGCGCGAGATCATGGCCGGCGCTTTTGACGCGATGTGCGCGTCCCCCGAAACCGGGCCCCATGTAATCGATCGGGAGTCGTTTGCCGGCTTTCTCCCACCTACTGACGATGCCGGAGGACTTGAGGAGTGTGAGTCGATCTCGGATGGAGCTGTCGATCGAGGTGTCGAACCAGGTGCACATCATCCCGACGACACCGACAGCCCCGACAGCCACGAGGTCGGAGGTGGACCAGGTGAGGCGATGCTTCTGCTGCCACGACTCGAATGCCTGACGTTGCTCTTCGGTCAGTGCTGCGTCGAGATCGACGTCGGTCCACTCACGTTGCGCGCGAAGGTCGTCGTTGAATGTCGTGAGTTCGTCATAGGTTTGGTGGCGGGGACCATGTTCGAGCGATACCGCCGGTTGTTGATCGTCGAGGGTTGCCCGGATGAGGTTTTCGATGTCGTCGAGTCGACGTGACTGGGTGTCGAGATTGCGCTCGATATCGTCGCTCATGCGTCGATCTTCTCGGGCAGACGCTCACGAACCAACTCCAAGGTCGTTTGCGCCTGTTTGGTTTCGGTCAGTTCGGCTTCGAGGTCCCTCACCCGTGCGCGCAGTTCGGTGTTCTCGGCGGTGGTGGCTGCCTTTTCCTGCTTGAGAGTGTTGATCGTCTCGACCAGCAGTCCGATGCGGTTGGTCACGTCGTTGAGTCGCTCCTGCAGGCTTTCCACGACGCGCCGCATCTTCTCGTCCCGGTCCGGTGCATCGGCGAGGACCATGCGAGCGACGAGGTCGAGTTTGACGGCCTCACTCGCGATCGCCTGCGAACCCAACGGGCTGTAGCGCACCCCGGCAGCGGCGACACCGGCGCCGGCCAAACCGCCGACACCGGTCAGCAGAAGTGTCCCGCCTGCGACGCCGAATCCGCCGGCCGCGAGCGAGCCGCCGCCGAGCATCGCCAACCCTGCCGAGACCGCGGCAGCGCCGGTCAGGCCCATCGTGCCGCCGATGGCTGCACCGATCGGTGCAGCCGCCCACCCGGCAGTGAGAGCGCCGGCACCGACTCCGATGACGGAGACTGCTGCGACCCTGCCCCACTTGATCGACTTGCGGCGCAACGCTTTCATCAGACTTTCGAACTCTGTGCTCATCGCGTCGAGGTCGGTCGAACGTAGAGCGGTGAGATCCTGTGCGGCAGTGTGGAGTGCAGTTTTCCTTACCCCGGAGCACCATGTCGTTCCATCGGACCAGGGGCTGAAGGTGATCAGCTCGGCAAGAATCACCACCGACGCAGACCGAGTGCCTACCTTCTCCGCGAGTATGGGTGCAAGTGTGGTGAGACCGTTGAGTTGGTCGAGAAAATGACCGTGCGCGAAAGCGGTCAATTCCTCCACCAGTGACGCCGCTAGCGCATCAGAGGCAAGAACCTCGTCAATCCCTGCGGCAACGAAACGCTGAAGTCGATCCTGCTTCTTTTTGCGCGCATCACCTTTGCGTTCCTGTTCCCAGTCGTGGCGGAGCATCCGCGCTTGCAGGGCCCGTAAGGTCAGCATCTGCTCGGGGCTCAAGCGGAGTTCTCGAGCAATCTGATCCGCGGAAACATCGGTCATCAAGATTTTCCTCTTCGCGAGTGGAAACGAACTGGGCACACAGTACCGAAGTAAACCGACAATCTACCTAGACTTTTCGATAGGGACGTTTACCGCGGTAAACCAGCGGTCTGAAGTATTCGACAAAACTTCGAACTCATGCACGGGGAAGTCATCTCATACTCGCCACGATTCTATGGTCAAAGTTCGCCGCCAAACACCGCTATCCGCGACTAGCGGGTCGATTGTCGACGATTTCAAGTGGATCCACACAGATATGGCACCGGTACGAGCCGGTATTCTCAGTGCCACCATCAGTATGAACAGAGGACAACGGAGTCGATGAAGCACACAGGTCTGAGCTGCGAGGCGATACTCGACGTCCACGCAGGAACCGTCACTCTGATTCATTCAGGTGTTGCTGCCAAAAAGCACAAGAAGGATGCTTCTCCACGCACTATCCCGCTCGGGGCGATCGAATCGGTCGAGCACGTGAAGAAGACATTCGCCAAACGTGGATCTGTCCGGATCTTGCTGCGCGAACGATCCGGCTACCACCCGGATGTCATCGAAGACGTCAACGGCTACCTCGAAAAGGGTGAATCGGGCGACAAATTCGTCGACGCTATCCGCGTCGCGATGCTCAGTGCGTCTGCGGTAGACGGATTTGGCGCCGCTGGAACAGTCGACGAAACAACACCTGGAATGCTCGAGCGGACTCAAAACCGCACCGCGGCCGCCGAGCAAGCCAAGGCGAATAGATTCCGGAGTCTGAGCCTGTGTGACGGTTACCTGACCCAGAATTCACAATCGTGGCCCGTACAGGATGCCAAAGCGTCGATTGAGAGCGCGGGGATCGCACGTTCGCGAGTATCCGCGACCAGATTGGTGGGTGGTGCGATCTTGGGTGGTGGCGCCGGAGCGTTGATCGGGGCAGTAGCGCGGAAGGACCAGAGTTCGATCTTTCTGACAATCGAATTCTCCGACGGCACCATTCTCGTTGAGGAATTCCCTGCCAGCGATGAAGGTGACGGGCGACGATTCGCGGCTCGCATCAATTCGATTGCGAGATCAGCTGTGGCAGTGGCCGAAGTCGCCGTTACACCGACACCGATTCCTGCACCGCAAGGTCCGCCGGCGGGTTGGTACCTCGATCCGGAGGGCAGTGGGCAGCAACGGTGGTGGGACGGAACAGGCTGGACTGAACATCGTCAAGGGTGAGTTCGGCGGTTCGGGACTTCGCAGTAGCGTCGGGGATCCAACGCGGGCTCGACGCGTAGAGGGGCTCTGGAAATCCGCCTACCGTAACGGCGTATGCGCGGGTTGGGCGCTCTCTCTGTGATCCTACGTTTTTGTCCGACTGCGCGGCTCCTCCTGCCTCGATCCGGGACCTCCATCGAGATCCTGGGTCATCTGACGATCTCATGTCGTGAACGGTGTGTTTCCGGGATCTGGCGTCGACGTGTGAGGTCCTAGGTTGGTGGAAGAGTAGGTGGCGCCGTGAAACGAGGTAAAGGCCCGAGTGCGGGGGCCTTGGAAGCGTATGGCTGGCACGAAAAGTTCCGTATCGCAACCACTTTGAAATACCGTCTCGACAAACTCATTCGCGAGGGCATGCCTGATACCAGCTGCGTCGTCGCCACGCCCGTCGGTGGCAACTGCGAAGACGACACCACCTGGGCAGAATATCGACACGATCGCCGATCGAGGTGACTGCGCAAATGTTATTCGATGGCAATCGCGCTCCTCAGACGGTCGTGTGGAGCTAGTTCTGAACGTACTGAGAGAACTCCGGGCAGTACGCCAGGATCGCCAGTCCTACGAAGTCGTACGCCTCCGACGTGGTGTACGCGCCGGACGTAATCGCGATATCAACCACGCCCTCCACTGCACGGGCCTTGTTCGGTGTCTGCCCGATCGAGCTGCACGATTGGTGCGCCACGGAAATAGCGTCCCTTGCACTGGAGAAGGGAACGCCGAATTCGTCGAGGGTTTGGATGAAGGCCAGATCCATTGCATCGTTGCTGCCAGAACCGCTCCCACTACTGCCGGAAGACTTCTGCGTCGTTGTCGTCGCACCTGCACTCGCGGTGACATGTGGAGCCGTCGTTGTCGTCATTGTCGTTGTCGGCGCTGCGATAGTCGTGGGCGTCGTTATCGGCGATGACACGCTCGCGATCTTCTCGTCATCTCCGTGGAACGTGTACAGGGCGAACGCTCCGACGATTCCGACGGCCAGTACTGACGCGGCAACCTTCCAAGTCGTACTGGCAGATCGATTGTTGTTGTGGGTCTTTGGAACCTGGCCGCTACCGGCAGGGCCACCCTTTCCGGCGGGAACAGAAACCGCATACTTGGGCGAGAGTGTCTTGAGCCAGGCTGGTGGTAACGGTGTCAAAAGTTGCGTGTCCGAGATCGTCTTCAGGTTCCAGTCAGGGCGGCCGGGGCCATGAGCGGTCGTACCCAGGTCGGATAGAAACGATACGTCGCCGCCTGCATTGGAGGTTGCGATCGAGACTTCAGAGTCGCCGATCGACATTGTCGTCCGAGCGGGGGTCCAATCCAGGGGAACACGAAAGATGAAATGCTCACCGCCGCCCGAGTTTTTCGGAGACACCGCCGTATAGGTCTTGAATGGAGTGTCTACGCCGAGCGCCTTTGCCAACAAGGCAGGGCCTTCTCCACTTTCAACGGCGTTTGCAAAAGAAAAGATGACAACTCCCGGTACGGGCTTTCCGTTGACTACGATGTTTTCCAGTACCGGCATGGATGATCAACCTTCGAGTCGTGAGAGTGTGCTGAGCGAGCAATCGATCTGCACCCCATATCTGTTCCGGAGGTGCGCGGCGTTACAGCGACAATCGAAGACGGGCGCTTCTGTGTCGGTGATCGGCATCGGTTTCGCGCTGAATGGCCACACAGTGGTGGGGCAGGAAGCGAGAAGTCCCCGCCCCACATTGTTTGACGTCCAGGGCGCTGGATCGAGCTATGTCACCGGGTTGACTCCGGGCGCTGTCAGTTCGAGCAGTGGCTGGCCACCAGGTCGTAGATTGCCTGCGACTGTTCGGCAGTCGGATTAACGCCCTGGTTTGCCGCTCGCTTGCCGACGTTGGAGACGATGATGTGAGGTTCTTTGTTGGTGCTGATCTCTTGGCAGGTGTTCTCGAGTAGGTTCTTGATCGGGTTGTCTTTGCGACCTAGAGCGAACTCGGGGAACTGGGCGCGAAACGCAGTGACGAATGCGGCGCTGTTGGCCGCCGACGGCTCATTGTTGACGGCGGGTGCCGGCGCGGGAGCGGGGGATGTCGTCGATGTGGCTGCGACTGCGGGTGTGGTCGTCGTGGAGGCGGCCGATGTTGCGGTGGCCTTCTCCTGGGAGGTGTCCTTGGCGCTGCTACATCCAGTCAGGGCGACGGCGGCGGCAATTGCAATGGGGAAGGCAATACGGAGGAGTTTCACAGCCGATGATGTTAAACGCTGTGTATGTGTCAGGTTTTCGGGCGCTGGGTGATGGTCGTCTAGGACGGTGAGTGTATGGAAGCGTTATGGTGTCACATCTTGTCGAGGTTGATATTTACCTTCCCTGCAGTGATTCGACGGTGCCGTGTATTCAGAATCTACTGTGTAACAACTTGGATGCGATTTCCTTTCAGTGCGCGTGACACTTCCTGCTCGACGCTGGGCGCAATGCCTACTCACGGAGGTACCTCAGGGACATGGTTCCTCGCTACTGCAGAGCAGTGGTGAGCGCGTTCCTGTCGAACGTAATTACCGAGGAGTGTTGCGATCAGGCACACGCGTTCGATGATCTGGCACAGAGTTGCGGATAGTCGCTTGGCCCAGTTGGCAACACCATGGGTACAGCGGCGGTCTCAGACACTGAGGACACCGGTCTAAGCCAGCTGCGTGTGGCGCCTTGAACATAACTTCGAGGCGCTCGAATTTTCGGAGCTCACCGCCGTCGGCATTGATGCGATCGACCGCTATGCGACGCAGTGGTTGGCTCCTGCTTCCTCTGGGGTGAGCACACGAGCCGGGGTGTGTGACGATGTTGGTTTACGCCGATTGCCCTGTCAACTTCGATAATCTTAGTCGGGTGTCTCGTTGCTGCCTATCCGCGTAAATGCTCTGTTCGTCGTCAATCTGTCGGTGCAGTCTGCCAAGGTAGTTCCATTCACGGCGCCGACCGTTCTTCACGGTGATTCGGCGGGGGAATGCGTGTGCTCTGTGGTTTCCAATGCGGACATGATTCGCTGATGATAGGACAGGTATGGGTCGTTTCAAGGGAGACGTATCGCGGCAGGTCATCGATGAGACGGTCGAGTTGTGGCGGACGAAGTGCCTCATCGCAGACGGTTCATTGACTCAGTCTGAGGAAACTGCGATATGGACGTCCGGCATCGCGGCGGATTTGGCGACGCGGTTCACCGATAATCCGATTGTTGGTTCAGACGGGGGAGGGACGTTCGCCAGCAAGTTCGAGGTCCAGCTCGAGGGAGCTTCGCCGGAACTGAGACTGTTCGCAGCCGAATTGCTTCTGGTCCACTTCCTTTTCACCAGTTCAGTGAGTCGCCGAGGCAAAGTCGACGTCATCGAAAAGACGTTGGCGGATTCCGGATATACCTTCGATGTGGACTCTGTGCCGTACCTGGCAATGTCTTCGGTGATTGGACACCCAGGTATCGGGTTCAATACGCGGCGTGATCTCCAGCTCGGATTTCTTATCGACTTCGTGATCCGGTTGAAGAAGCTCTCGGTGGAGGATCGCACAGGACTGCTCTCCGATCCTTGGGCCCTCGAAGATTTCGTGCGAGAGGCGCCGAGTCAGAATCAGCGGGAGATGATGCACATCCTGCTGCACCTTCTCCATCCCGATTCGTTCGAGCGAATCGCTTCTGGTACCCACAAACGCGAGATCGCGGACGCGTTCTCCCAGCTTCTCGATGGGGAAGTGCCTGACGACTGGTCGACAGATCGCAAGCTACTCGCGATCCGCACCGCCTTGGAGGACGATTTCCTCGTCGGAGGGAACATCGACGGCAGCATCGATTTCTACCATCCTCCGCTGCAAGGGGTTTGGCAGTCCCGAACAGGCGGCGAAGGCGAGGGAACCAGCGACATCGAGTCCCTCGAATGGAAGAAGCAACTCATCCTGTACGGCCCTCCCGGTACCAGTAAAACTTTCACTGCGCGTGAGCTTTCGAAGACACTGATCCGGAGGGAGGCTCTCCGAAGCTGGGGGCCTCGAAAGTTCTTCGACAACAAAGACTTACTCGATCGTCTCGTTGTAGATCACGTCGAGTGGGTTCAACTTCATCCGGGATATGGTTACGCCGAATTCATTCGAGGGCTCCGACTGGAGAAGGAGGAGACTCGCTACCAGCCAGGACTTCTGCCGAATCTCATTGAAAGGATAGCGAGCCAGGATCTGCCCGATGGGCTGACTCCGCTCCCATTCGTGCTCGTTCTCGACGAGATCAACAGGACGGACCTGTCCGCAATGCTCGGTGAGGCATTCTCTCTCCTCGAACGGGACAAGAGAGATTTCTCCGTCACCTTGCCTGGCATCAACAATGGTGAAGGACCCACCACATTGGCGATGCCCAGCAATCTGTACATCATCGGCACCATGAACGAGATCGACCAATCCGTCGAAACCCTCGATTTCGCTTTGCGCCGACGATTCCTGTGGAGGGAGTGCCCCTTCGAGCGCGACACACTGCTCGAGATCGTCCGGCACAGATGGGACGAAGATGTGCCGGCGCGGTATTCGATCGAACACGCGATGGGGCAGATCGAGATCTTTGCCGACCGGGCACAGGAACTCAACGATGCGATCTTCCACATGGACGAACTCGGACGTGCGTACCAGATCGGGCATACATACTTCGCGGACATCACGTTCTTCCTCGAACGGTGGCTCAGCACTGGCCGCTCCCGCCCACAATCGGGCACATATCTGTGGTCCCCGGCCGGTCATGTGAGGGCGCCACTGAGAGATCTCTGGGACCGTTCGTTGAAACCGCTTCTCGAACAATATCTTTCAGGAACCGATGATCGGGAGAGTTCATTGTCGGCGCTGGAATCAACGTTCCTGAAACGATGACCCGCCGAATTGTCTTCCAGGACCTCGGTGGCCAGGTTCCCGGCACCGGGAGATTGAAGAAGGACGACGACAAGTGGCTTGCAACATTGGTCGCAGAACTCGATGCTTCCACACTGGTGGTACCGATCAAGTCCCCCTTCTCCAAGCATGAAGATCAGGCCGAACCTGTACTTACTCGCCAAACGGACGGGACATGGCGGGCAGGCCGCTACATCGGGGAAATCCGACGAGGTGACCGGATCTTGGAGATCCGCCCACGTCTCGGCTTCCCCGTCATCTCAGCCTGGGCAAGTGCGGCACTGAACCTGAAAATCGTTCCGCGCACTGCAGGTAAGAACGGGATCTCGTTCCTGATCGCTGAGCTGCAAGCCGCGGCGTGGCGCCGCGCGCTGGTGGATGCATCAAGGCACGGAATGCCGGCAATCCGCACCACCCATCGCCATGAGGGGCCGACCGTGCGTGGTCGACTCGATGTGGCGGGAACATTGCCGCTGCGTATGAAGCGAAGCCCTAACCTGGCCTCGGTAACTCAACCTAAGGTCGTCGATAATCCCGTGACCCGGGCGATCGTGTTGGCCGACAGGGTGCTGAACGCTCGCATCCAGCGTGCTGGGTGGCGAGGCGCACGCATTGAGGAATTGATTCCGCACTTCCGTGCCGAGACAGGTTCGCGTCCCGTTCTGCCGTCTAGACGGGAACTGCGATCAGTTCGATACACCCCGATAACGCTGCCGTACAAAGCAGCCGCAGACCTGTCGTGGATGATCGCGAAGAACAGGGGACCGCACGGTGACAGCTCGGCAGATAGTCACGACGGCGTACTGCTCGACGTAGCGGAACTGTGGGAACTGTTTCTGCTGCACTGCATTCGCGGCGCAGTGCAAGGGCGCCACGTCACACACGGAACAACAGCAGAGACATCGAGTCATCTGCTCCACTCCACCACCGGAGCGCGCCCGATGGGTCGGCTGTTGCCGGACTTCATCGTCGGTGACCTCGCACAACCTGACGCGATCATCGATGCCAAGTACAAGCGGCTCACCGACCCATTCCCGGTGAATCGCGAAGACTTGTATCAGCTCACCAGCTATCTGGCTTCCTATTCTGGTGGAGGGACCCGGCCGCGAGGGATCCTCGCCTATCCACTACTTCCCGAATCTGCAATGTCCAGCGCCGAGACTGGTGGACCGTGGAGTTTGCAATGGGACGCAGGAGGTACGGCAGAGTTCCTACGGTTACCGACCGACGAAGTTGCCTGTATCGCACGGTTTACGGAAATACTGCCAGCTGGCGTGCACGCTGATTTCGGGCAGTCCCGTCGGTAGGTCGCGTCGCAGCGTTCGCTCGGGTCATAGTTCGCGATATAGCTTGCACGAAATCGTAAGGTGGGCAAAGTCTATGCGGCCGGAGTCAGAATTGGCGCTGAGTCCGAAAGCCACTGGCCGGAATCCAACTATCCGGAAATGCGGCGCGTTAAAGCGCGTGAAACAGTAGATCAATCGAGGCCAGATTGCGGCTGCCACGGACCGTAATCGTGAACACTGCACAATTGTGGCGCGCAGGAGGAGGACGTAGATGACTTTGGTGGCACTGCAGCCGGCGACCCCGAACACAAAGGAGGCCGTCAAGCACTACCTCAAGACGGTGGTGAATCCGATCAACCTCTCGGCCTACAGCTCGCATATCCCGGCTGAGCAGATGGCGATACTCCAGAAGCTGTACCCCGCCGGCGAAGCGAGGCTCTGGGGGGTGAGCCCCGGGGAAAGCCAGCGTAAGTTTAATCGTTGGAATCAGCTGTCACCCGGCGCGAAAGTCCTCTTCTATACCGGCGGGCCGAACAAATCGTTCACTGCGTTGGCTACGATCACCTACACCGTCGAGAACGGAGATCTCGCAGGCGCACTGTGGTCCCTCGACAATGGGGAACCATTCAAGTACCTGTACTTCATCGACGACATCCGGGCTATCAACGTGCCGTACCAGGAACTGATCCCCTTCATCCGAACCAAGCCCGACTGGAGGAACACCAGCCAACGCGCCTTCGACGTCCTTACCGAACAGCAGAGCGCTGGACTGCTCGACTACCTAGGAGTCGAGGACGAAGAACGTACTCCTGCGATCGACCAAGCCGGCTATACGGCGGCGGTCCACGCGGGCATCGCTGCAACAGACCGCGCCTACACCGCAGTATTCCGGCAAGAGCAGAAGTACCTCCGCGCATCATTGATCCCCGGCGACACCGGGACCTGCGATATGTGCGGTCGTGAGTTCGCCCGCGAATTCCTCCGAGCCGCCCACATCAAGAAACGCTCAGCCTGTACCGAGGCCGAACGCCTAGACGTGGACAGCATCGCTATGATCGCGTGCGTCTTCGGCTGCGACGCTCTCTACGAATCCGGAGATCTCGGAGTCAATGCCAACGGCCACATCGTGATCAGTCCCACCACGCGGGCGGGCGGCCCGGAAGAAGACTATATACGAATGCTGATCAAGGGTCGACGCTGCGAAAAATGGGTGTCGCGCAAAGGGAGCCGTCTCTACTTCGATTGGCACTGGCGGACGACCTACAAGAACAAATTGAGCATCGTTGGTGCTGACACTTGAAACGTGAATAACGTTGGTGCGGGATAGCGGCGGATCAGATCGACCAAGCTCGGCCTGATCCGGAAGTGAATTTCCTTCATGTATAGGCACTTTCAGATTTGATTGCGGTAGCGACCAGCTGCTTTGTGCCTTGGATTGAGATGCAAAGGAGCTGGTGCTGTGCGGGTAGATGGGGTCGACAACGTTCGGAGTGTGTCAATGATGTGGTTGATGCTTCGTTGGACGCATCATCGTCGTCATACATAGTTTTGTAAACGTCGTAAAGTGTTGCCAAATAACGAAATTCGTCCAGTATGTACCACAAATTCTCGTTGATCGAAGTGTGTGGGAGTCTCGATCAGCTAGGAACCGAACAGTGAAGCCAGCGAACCAGCAGACGTACTTGAGTTGTCGGACGGTAGTTCCTGTTGTTTGGGTTCTAGAAGTGTCCAGGTTCCACAATTCGACGAGCGGAAGTACCAGATCTTCTCATCGGTAGTGTCCACGACAATTCGATCTTGGCGGACCGAATGTCGCTCTACAATATTGTCTTTGGTACCCATCGGGTAGGTCATAGTCTCCCATTGGCAGACGCTCTTCACATCAGGTCGCCCGGAGGATACATATACGCCTCGCGGCCCTCTGTTCATCGAAAAGTTGTATGTCTCAATCGAATCTGCGGGCAACACCACGGCAGGATTGGGGACCATTCCCGCGCCGACCGATGATGGGATCGTGGGCTGAGGTGGATCAACCAACGTCCAGACACCACAGTTCGTAGACGACATCGCCGCGTCCCCTACAGTCAAGTTGACCACATGACTGTCTCGATACGAACTGTGCGACTCCACAAGTCCGGCATCGTCGTAACGACTCCAGGTGCAACGCTCATCTTTGTCCGGTCGTTCAGTCGCGACATATTGCCCACCAGGAAAGTCCGGGTGCACAAAGTAGAAGTGACCCTCGAACGTGAGCAGCGGCTCCCACGGATCGGGTTCCCCACCGCCGCAATCGACAACCGGCGCAGGGCATGGCATTCCGGGTTCCAGGATCTGGTCATCGGCAAATGCGCTGGTCGGCATTCCCAACGCCACGACTGCGACCGCAAACACTGCACCGACCGTACCCACCGCGGAACGCTTCACAGTCATCTCCTCAATCCTTCGATATCAACGACTAATTGCGACTCGCACCAGCGATGCACACGAAGTATTCACCCGTCGACGGAAAGGCCACCTTATCGGGTATTTCCCGTCCGTCGCCGCCATCGACAATCCCATGCCTGATGTGTCGCGCCAAGGCATAACGAACGGTGAGATCGGTGCCCCATTCGATCGCCACCAGATAGTGGATCCACCGCTGCCGTCCTCGAAGTCCAAGATCTCGATGTATCCGAAGGTCGCAGGCGCCTGATCGGACCGGCTCCGCCGCTTCTGACGACTCAAGGGGTGGACCTGCATCGAGGACTAGCAAGACTCTCGATGTCGCCATGCTGCGCTTCCGAGCTCTATCGACCGGCCGTTGTGGTGTCGTCACGACCGCTGCCCAGTTGTTTCTCGGATATCTTCCGTGCGCGATCTGTCACGTACAGCCACCAGAAAAGCGGTGAGCCGAGAAGACACATGGTCAGCGCGGCTACGCCGTCCGCGCTTGTCTGTCCCGCCTGTGGCGAAATGACGCTCGAGATACTCGAGAAAATTCCGATCGTGAAGACGACTGCTCCGATGATGCGCCAGTGCGTTTTCAAGAACGGCCACGCCACCCGGGGCCAAAATCCCTGGTTCGGGTTCGACGCTGGTGCTGGAATGTAGGGCGGCTCGTTCCGGGGAGCCTGTCCGACGACGCTGTGGTGTCCGCCATGCAGGATTCGGGTAGCGTGCTGATTCTTCGGCACGAGCGTCCCCGTCGGTTCGTAGACGAACAGGGCAATCTGTGAGTGATCGGCGTATTCGACTGCGTGCTGCGAATAGCCCGATGCAGCGAAGAACAGCAACTGCTTCGAGAAGTCGGAGCCACGGGCTCCGAACAGCGCTTGGAGTTCGGGGCGACCGACCATGCCTCCTCGCCGTTTCACCTGAGCCAGGGCAGTCGATGAGCGGACGTCGATTCCGCCGTCGGCGCCGCCCGCGGTTGCTCGGGCGTCGGTGAAATCCGAGCTTACGCATCCGTAGGGCTGCGTTCGCTTCAGCCTCTTGCGGTCTCGGCATGTACTGCACGGCTACTTCTCCAAGAAAGTTGAGGTTACGTGGATGGACTATTGCAGACACTGGAAATCCGGACTGGGCCGTGATCGCGTGGCCAGTACTCTCCGCGGAATTGCGTTCGGAGGAACGTCTGAAACGGAGGTTTCAAGTTGTCACTGGTTTTTGTCAGCCAGCCCTATCTCCGCGCGACTAGCTTGTCTAGATGCGCGGGTATCTTCTGCCGGGAGAGAAGCTCGGGGGAGTTCGAAGTGCGTGCCATCCACCGGATGTGATGGCGGTATGGTTTCGCCGTGACCCTCGCTGACGTGACACGTGAATCGGTTCTCAAGGCTATCGGCGAGTGCGACGAGCTCGGGCAGGAACAGTTCCTCGCCAAGCACGGTTTCGCTCCTGCTCGTCTCTACAAGATCCAATACGAAGAGCGGGAATACGATTCGAAAGCGATTGTCGGCGTCGCCCATGGCTATGCGACCGGGAAGATTTTGGGCGCAGCGCATTTCTCCGGCGGCCAAGCGACGGTCGTGCGGACTCTCGAGGCACTCGGATTCACATTTTCGCCCACCCCAAAATCGAATGCCGCTCCGCGTCGGGCGTGGCTGGTGATGACGAAAACCGAGTACCGGCGACTCGGCGGAGGGGAAAAGTACGACGATGACGCTGCTAGTCACTACAGCTGGGACAGCAACGTCGCCAACTCGCGTCAAGTATCGCCCGGTGACGTCATAGTCGTCTGGGACCAGGCGGACCTCATCGGTGCATCCGTGATCGAACGAATCGACCACGGGGAGAAGAACAAACCCATCGGCCGCTGCCCGGAATGCGCAACCACCAACTATCTGGAACGGAAAACCATTCAGCCGCGTTTTCGTTGCTATGACTGCGGACATGAATTTCCGAACCCGACCTTCACCGACTCGACTGTCAAAACTTTCCGCACAACACACGACCAAGGTTGGGTCGACCTCGCCGGCGCACTCGATGCGAAGCAACTTCGAGCCTTATGTGTGAAGTCGTACTCGCAGAACAGTATTCGAGAACTTCGGTGGGAGGACTTCACAGCAGCGATCAAGGGTGCGACGCCGGGGGAGCCTCTGACGATCGTCGAGGCGACGAGCACACAACTTGCCGGCGGTCACACCATTCGCCCGGTGCGTGTTCGTCTCGGACAACCGGCATTCCGCGCCGAACTGCTCCGCCGGTACGGCGCGAACTGCGCTTTCACCGGGCCCTCGCCGGAAGTGGCGCTCGAAGCGTGCCACCTCTACAGCTACGCCGAAATCGGCGTCCACGACGACGAGGGAGGGCTATTGCTGCGCCGCGACCTGCATCGACTGTTCGACCATGGGCTAATCGCAGTGAATGAGCTCGGGACGGTCGACGTGGCTGAAGAAATCCGTAAGTACCCGCTCTACGATTCACTGCACGGGGCGTCTCTGACCGTTCCGATGACCAAGAAGCAGACGGTGTGGTTGCAGCGACACTGGCAGGAATGGCGAGCTTCTGCATAACCGGTGCGGGGATCCCTGTGAACAGGTCTAGACAATGGGGTCTGCTCGAGTCACATCTCACCCATGTCGGTCGAGCATTACGCAGCTGCTCGATCGTCGGGTTCCTCGCGCTGAGGAGTTGGCATCGCACGGTGGGTAGGAGCGACGGCAGCGATGGGCGCAGTACAAGTCCTGGAGCTACTTTCTACCGGCGCTCCACTTCAATCCCCAGCGGTAGGCCTTCGAGATCTCGGATTGAGTCCCGTTGATGTAGCGCACTTCTCGTGTGACCGTCAGTTCGTTCTTCTCGTTCTTGAGCAGAGCGATGGCGCAGGAACGCGCGCGGTTGTTGTGGGAGTCCAATCGAACTTCCACTTCGGGACCGTGTGGCGGGTACAGGGTGACAACTCCGTCGGCTGACGACCAGTTCGGGGTCCCGTCGTAGATGTAGGCGAAGATCAGGATGCGCTTGAACTCGCTCAGGTGAGCGAGGTTGATGTGGAGGTTCTCGCCGCCGGCGGCATTACCTGACCGGTCATCGCCATCGAGCGCGATATACGGCGGGTAGTTGAGGTTGCCGAATGACTTGCCGAGGGCCTGGATGACACCCTTGGACCCGTCCTTGAGTTGGTAGAGGCAGGCGAGATCAAGGTCGACTGCACCGCCGCCACCGAAGAGACCGCGACGTCCGCGGGTCCAGTTGAGATTGATCCGCATCGTTGCGCTCTGATCGCCTTTGGCGAGGGACACTGTAGGACTGGTTTTTGTCAGGGTGATCTTGCTGAGCTGGACGCGCTGCTGAGGAACGGGTGGTGCGGCAGGCGGCGGAGAAACAATCGCAGACGAAGCGGGCTTGGTTTGACGGACGGGAGGAGAGTGCGGTGCATCGTCCACGGCAACACCGTGTTCGGTAACAAGCCCTTTGAGGCCACTGTCCCATCCGGCCGAGACGTTGCGGATCTTCCACTGATCACCGCGCCGATAGATCTCGGCCAGGATCGCGGCACGCTCGGTACTCAGGCCCAGCGCTGGTGCCGCTACCTCGCCCAGCGTGGCACCGAGGCCGCGAATGCCAGCAAGGGAGCCTGGCGCAGAGTCATCCATGCTCACTGCCAACCGCAGGGTGTCGATGTTGGAGGGAACTCTGGTGACATCGATGATGACCGTGCTCGCGCCGGTCAGTCGGACTGCCCCTTCGGGGGATGCCGGTTGATTGAAGAAGACGAAATCGTGGTCGTTTCGTACCTTTCCTGTCGCTGTCACCTGGAAGACCATGAGGTCGACCGTTCCGGGGATGACGCCCGTGACGTTGACCGTGAGCTGCGGCGAGTTCAGTAGTGTGTTCTGGCCGCGAGCAAGTGAAGTCATATTCTCTCCTGGAGCGGTCGTCGCCTGTTTGGCCTGAGTTGATGGAATTTCGGGTGTGTCTGGGTGGCTCGATGTTTCGCGACGGTGGATGCAGAAGGGGGCTAGCCGAAAATGACAGCGGGCGATCTGGGTTGTCAGCCGGGATTGCTCAGCTCGGCGCTACGTGCCACCGCTTCGGTTTGATCCATGTCGCTGCGCAGAAACTTTCGAGGCACTTCCCCTTGTCGGGGTCGTCGATGATGCGGAACATCCACGGCCCGTCGAACTGGTAACCGTCCTTGACTGCTTTCGTGGTGGCCATCCCTATATGGAAGATCAGCTCTTTCAGCTCACACGGGCCGCTGCCGACTCCACCTCTCCATTCAGGCCAGTCCAGATCGGGACGATGACCGTACTGAGTCTTCATTCCACGTTCCTCGAACACCATCCGGATTCCGTGAGGCGGACGGGTGTGACCGGGCCGGACGGTGAAGGTCATACGGCGAGCGGTGTATTCGTTGATTTCGTCGGCAGGGTCGAATCCGAGTTCCCACCAAGTATTTTCAGCTTCGATTCCGGTATTGGTCAACGCGACGTCGAACATCTGCTCAAGGTCGAGGTGAAGTATCTCGAAGCCCTCGGGAACGTTGTAGCGCGATTCCGTGTCGCCGCGGTTGACGACGAACTCTTTCTTTACCGGGTACACGGTGAGCACGGCTGCTTCAGCCGGTACTGCGCTGTGGATCCGCGGCACCGTACCCAACGGCCGACCCTGAGCGGATCCGCTCGTGTTCTTCTTCGTGTTCACCGGTACCGGGACTGTCTCGGCGGGGGCCTCGTCGACGGTGACGCCATGCTCGGTGACGAGCGCGGCCAATCCCGTATCCCAGCCGGCGGAGATGTTCCGGACTTTCCAGGCGCCGTTGCGGCGATAAATTTCCAGTAGCACCGCGGCGCGTTCAGTACTCAAACCCGATGCAGTGGAGACTATGTGCGTTCCCGAGGGATCAGTGAGGGTGACACCGAGTCCCGCGATCGTGGCGAGGCTCCCCGTCACAGAATCATCCAACGAGACCGCAACACGAAGGAACTGCACCACCGCGGGCACCTGATAGAGATTGATGTCGACTCGGTCACCGCTGAGCGCAACTGCACCCTCAGGAGATGCAGGGGAGTTGAAGAAGATCAGGTCCTCGTCGGAGCGCACCTTCTCGTTCATTCCGAGCTGAAACACCAACAGATCCACTGTGCCGGCGTCGACCCCTGACGCAGTGACGGTGATCCGCTGGTGGGGGAGTGTCGTGTTTTCTCCGCGCGCGAGTGTCGCCATTGTGGTGGTGGCCGAATCCGTTTCGGCGCTACCTTTCAGGTGCTAGTGGGTTGGTCTCCCGCGCATCCGCGGGTGGAATTCGATGGTCTGCCGAGGTGTACCGCCACGGCGATGCGCAGACTGCCGGGCTACATGCTGGCTAGAGCCAGCTGGCAACGCCCCCGTGACCCGAGCAGGTACCTCGACGGCTTTGGCTGAAACTGTAGGTGCCGTCACTACATTTCGCGGTGGCACCTGAGGGCGCGGAGGGTGCCTGCCGTGGCGAGGGAATGCAGTTGCCCGCCGTATTGATGTATCCGCCGGCGCATTCGCCCCCACCGCCTCCGGAATTTCCGCCACCGGTCGTACCTCTCGACGGCACCTGGGGCGGCGTGTACTCCGGTACTGCGGCGGGCGGCACGAAAGGCGCAATCGCCACCTCGGTCGGTGTCATCGGGGCGAGAGTTCGGGTCGGCTCGAGTGTCGTCGTAAGCGGCGGCGGTGGAGGCGTTGTCGTTGTCAGGCTGGCCGGTGTTGTGGTCGGCGTAATCGTCGTTGTGCGGGCGGCAGGCGTCGAAGAGCTGGTCGGTGCGGGAGCGGACGTCGACGTGGTGAGAATTCGGTCGGAAGTCGGGGCTGGTGTGGCGGGTGCAAGCGCGCCGCCGGTCAGCATCACACCGAACGCGACGAGACTGACAATGACAGCAGTTCGCCGGTTCTGGATTCGAGCCCAACCGATGTGACCGCGTAGGAGCGCGATCACGCCGACGACAAGCGCGATCAAACCCACGAACACCAATAACGTGGCCACGATTTCTCCCAGAGTCAGCAATTCCAAAGCAATATTTTTGAAGATTCAACCATGGCGATTTGGGTGGAATGTGACCGACGTCCCTTTTTGGATAATGCTGGGCCGTTCGGGCTTAGCAGCGAAGCGGGGTGGGGTTGCGCACTTCGAGGGTTCGACCACCGAAGCTGCGGTTGATCGCCTCTGCGTCGGAACCCGAAGCGTGGACGGCCCAAATAAACTCGGTGACACCGTCAATATGTCATGCTGACGGCCGACGATCACGACAATTCGCCTCCAAATGCAATGCGCGACAGCAGCTTGGCTTTTGGTGTGCTCAGCACCCGGTGAGAGGTGGAACAGTTCGTCACCACCACCTCTGCAGTCACAAGACGAGCGCCTTCGAATGCATCGAGTGCGAGTTCCGCTGCTACACCGGCAGTGCGAGTTCCGCTGCTGCACGGCCGTTGTCGCCGTCCGTCTCTCACGACCACTGCGGGAATCACAGAAAGAGAGACTGCAGCTGAACCTGCATCAGGCCGGCGCTGACTGCGCCCGACGATATACACGGGGAGGGAGTGACCTGTAACTGTGCGGCACAATCACGCCGTCAACCCTGCCCCGCAATCTCATGCCTTGCGTGTCGATGAATGTCGCTAGGGTAAGCACTCGTGACAACCGTCGAGGAAGTAATCGTCCGGCAACGGGCCTTCGCGCAGGCACGTGACTGGGAACAGTTCCATTCGCCGAAGAACCTGTCCATGGCGTTGGGCGGTGAAGTCGGAGAACTATGTGTCGAGATCGAACCGCTTCTCCTCGAGACACCTCCACCTCTCACATCCGAGGGTCTCGAGAGCGTGCGCCATGAGGTCGCGGACGTCGCCCTCTACCTGCTCCGCCTCTACGACGTGGTGCAGATCAACCCACCCGGCAGCTTCCCTCAGATCGTGGGACACGGTGCACCGGTCGATAGTTCGGCCGCCGCTTCCCTTGGCCTCGCGCGTGCGGTCTGCCGGCTCAGTGGGGCAGTGGGTCTGTTGCTCGAAGTCTTCCAATGGGAAGACGGCGCATCTCACGCCCTCCCGTCGCGGATCGACACGGCTGAATTGGACAACCGGTTGAACCGTGTCTGGACCGCCCTCAACACCGCCGCGGGTCTTCTCGGTATCGATATCGCCGCCGCCGCGGCCGCCAAGATCGACGCCAACGAACAACGCTATCCAGTCGCGTCGAGCCGAGGATCGAGCCGCAAATACACCGAACTGCCCGAGGCGGGCCAATGAGCACAAGCGTGTTAATCCAACCGTCCTTCGGTAACCCGCAGGCACGGACGAACTACAGCAAGACACTCGCGCAGCCATTTCCATTCGACAACGGCGCGCTCCGTGATGCGCTGACCCTCGCGGAGTACGAGCACCTTCTCACCCTGCACCCGGAGAGATCGGCTCGATTTTGGGCGCCCCCGCGCAATCAGGACAAGATCATGTCCCGATTGAAAAAGGGTGATGTTGTTCTGTTCACCGGACAAAATCATGTCCAGGCGATCGGAGAGGTCGGAGTGAGCTTCCGCAATCCGGACGCGGGCAACGCAATGTGGCCACCTCAGCCGACACACGGCCCTTACTTGAATGTGTACTCGCTAATCAGCTTTCAAGAAACCGAAATCCCTTACACCGACCTCCGCAAGCTCACCGACGCCCCGAACTCCAAGGGCGGCGACAACTACATGGGGGCCCGGCTCTACGACAATGTCCGGGCCGCGCGGATCCTCGACGGTCTGCTGATCGAAACGGCCACCGAATACGCAGCTACCGCTGAACTCGCAGCTGCCGAGGTCCCCGATGCCCCGCTGTGGGGCCAGGGCGCGGTTGTCGGCGCGGAAGCCCATAACAAAGACTCCGCCACCGGAACATCTCCAGCCCGTACATTCGTGGCCGATCGCGCGGAGGCGCGGCTCGTCGTCGACTACAAAGACTTCCTCCACGCCAACGGTGATCGGCGTAGTCAGCAGCGCCTGAAATCGGAGGTGGGATTCTCCGACATCTATCTCCTCCCCGACACCCCTGGCCGTGGTGCCGCGGAGATCGTGGAAGCCAAAAGCTCCGCCTCGCACAGCAAAGTGCGGGAAGCGTTGGCGCAGCTCCTCGACTACGTCATCCACGCCACCACCGAAGTCGACGCGCCCACAGCATTGTTCGAGGGGGCGCCGAGTGCACGCGACATCCACTGGCTAGGGAACTACGGGATCGGGTGCGTCTTTCGTGATGGCCAGGGCGGATTCACGATCATCGCCCCGCCGGCATTCCGTGTGGAGACGATGAAGCAGGTGTGGCAGCCTACCAGCGCGGTCGGGGCTCTGTAGCCGTCGACACCGGATGTGCTTGGGTTGAATCGCACCGGCGACGATCGCTTCTGGCGCCTATATAAGTTCGATATCAAAGATAAGCACCATTTGCTGATCCTGTCGGTACAGCGGTGTGGCAGGTGCGGTTGCGAAGAACATCGTCTCCGATGACCCTCACATTGATGGCATCCTGCTCGACGTCGCGAAAGACAAGGGGCACCTCGATCGCGCGGCCGCAGCACGCGCACGCCGGATCGAAACTCTGGAGGCGGTCAAGCTGAGGCTCATGCAGCCTCTTGGTTGGCTTTTTCGAACCGGGCAGTACTTCGAGGGGCAATTCCAAGAGGACATGGCGGCCCGTCTTGAAGAGATTCCACCAGAACAGATTACAGCGCCCGCTACTTCGATTGCGGCTCCAATTCGCGAGGGGATCAGCCACACGATTGATGAGCCCGACCTTCGAGAGTTGCACCTGAACCTCCTGGCTTCGGCATCTGACGAACGTCATCGAGAGTCGGCGCACCCGGCGTCTACGCATGTGATCGATCAGATGACGGCTTCGGAATCTCAAGCACTACAAGTGCTTCTATCGGATGCACTTCGCGGTTTCAACCATGTTCCTGCTATTCGGGTCAAGCTATCCGATGTCGGAACGGACACACGATTTCGTGTGGAAATCCACTGTCTGACTTCAGCATTGATAGTGAGTGACGAGAGGGCCTCGCAGGCAGAGGCCTTGTATGAGCGGCTGGGCATTTACTACGACAACTGGCAGCGTATGGGCCTGATCGAAGTCACCTTCGTACGCTACCCGAGCTATCCAACAGCGTTCGACTGGGTCACGGATCATCCCGAATACCAGCGGATTGCTAGGGAAAAGTGAGGAGAAAGGGTTCAAGACGGATTCGTGAAGGGGTCGATTTGGTTTACTCGCTTCGGAACAGCATTTGCCAAGACGGTCCTTCCGCGCGCTTCCAGCGCCGCCATTGTGGTTGAGGACAATTCAGAGGGTGAGCCCGAGCGAACTGCATCGGAAACGCATTCGCAACGCGCTGACTGAGGCCCCTCACGCCGAGGCAGGAATAGCGCCCAAGATTTGTTGCCGATAACTTAGATTTTGTCTTCGAACGTTGCAGTTTTCATCTGATGAATCATGGGCGTTCGTGGCGGCCAGATAGTAGCTCTGATGCACAGCACCGAGTTGTCGCAAAAGCTACTTCTGGTTGAGGAATCGCCGGCGGCCTCCTCACTCGACCGCTTCTTCTCGTTTAAGCAACTTGGCGACAGCGGCAGCAAGTTGATTTTCTAGGTCGCTCAGCACGACGTCACAAATAGCGAGGAAATTGGTCATGTTGTCGGGAAACGCGTAGCCCTCGAGGCCATCTTTTGCGTGTGTAATACTGACCGGCCAACGCCCGGCCAGTGCTTCTGTCGTAGCTGTCTTCAGCGCGCCGGCGCGTGCGCCAATCACGATGTCAGGCCAGTCGAGTGGGTTGTCGTCCGGATTTCGTAGCTTCTCGAGTTGATTCGAATGAAGCGCGGTCAAAATGCTGTCGCATCTTTGGCATATTCGGTCGCATTGGCGATCGTAGTACTCGCCTTTAGTACCTTCCTTTAGTTTCTCGAGGCTGGTCAGAGTCATGTTGCTTCTTCGTGCCATAGCAGGAGCTCCCGACTGAAAACCCTTCCTGCTGAGGATGATTCCTCGATCTGCGCCGACGTCCAACACAATTGCCGACAGCGTGGCGACCGTCGCTTTCGGTACAGGACGATCCCAAAATTTGCACTCGACGATCCAGAGGAATTCAACCCCCGCCCGGTAGCCACGTACTGCAACGTCAACCGAATGCTTACCCCGCACACCGTCAATGCTGGCATCTGTTTCGGCGGACAGTCCTAGCTCTCGGTAGTACGTTGCGGTGGCTTCTTGGTAGTCTTTCCATGCGGGCGGCATGCGTCTCAGGTTATCCCCCGCCGCCACACACGTTATTCCCGCCATACACGCCCAGGGACTGACATGACTCTGTGTCAGGCCAGGGTCACGGAATTCATCAAAGCTGCTTACGTCGGACCACCGGTCGACGAATAACCCAACACGATGATCCCCGCTGAACCGCAGGTGATAATGGGTCTGGCCACTGGCATGCTCACAGTCGAGCCGGGAAATCGTCGCGGGAAACCTTAGCGGCGACCAACATGACCTCGCGACAGCATTTCCCCCGTTGACGCGACACGGCTTCGCAAACCCAAATCGTTCACCCTGCTCAGGGATCGCGCGCCTCTGCTTGCTGTTCGTGGGCGATTTCGGCCCCGGCAAGTTTGCACTCGCGGAAAGCTTCGGATGCGACCTCGCCCCACAGATGGGTACCGAGTTCGAATGTGGCGACAGAAGCTCTCGACCCGCGGCTCGGGAGACGTCGGGTGAAATGACTGCCCTGATCAGCTCGGCGTTCGAGGAAGGCGCGTCCGAGGCCAAACTCGGCCGGATTTTCGAACGGTAAATGCACGGACACGCGCCGGATTCGACCTACTTCGGAAACGAATACTCCTCAGCGACTGACACTCTCAGGAATGATCACGGGAAATGGGCCAGAGATGTCGTTGACAAGGTTTGGCGCTCACGCTCGCAGTGTTCACACCCGCCCGTGTGAGCTGGTTTTGGGCACTGCTGAGAACTATCGTGATGCCGGCCTCGATGTCAGTACAGTGACGTCGCAAGGCTCGCGGAGGTCGGTCTCACAGTCGATGAAAGCTCTGCTCTGGGTTCGCGGCTTGCGTGTTGGTTGGTCACAGAGCAGGCAGAGAAGCACACGAACGTACAAGCTGTCCGCTCTCGGCGATATTCTCGGCGATATTGGTGAAGAACTGTCCCCATGTGTATCTACCCCATAGGGTTTGGGTATGGGTGTCACGAAGAGATTGTTGGCCGAGCTCGAAGAGCGCGGTTGGGAAAGCGTGGACCGAAGTGTCTGCGCGGAATGTCTGACAGACGAAGTGCTCCAGGTAGAGGTACGTGCTCAGTCGGGTGCGAACGAGTGCAACTTCTGCGACAGGGGCCTGCCTGCTGCGTCAATCGATGTGGTTCTTGCACTGATCAGCGACGGAATACACGCTGAATATGAAGACCCCATCGGAATCATGGGCTGGGATAGCGAGGAAGGCGGCTACGTCGGGGCGGGTACCTGCGAAATTGAAGACATTCTGTGGTCTCACGAAGTCTCAGACGATTCGGTTCTCATCCGAACACTGTCCGGAGCCTTCCGAAGTCAACAAAGGTGCCAGCGTAACCCCTACGCACCATCCCCGGAGCAGGCATTGTTGTGGGGATGGGAGCATTTTCGTGAGCATGTCATTACTCGCCGTCGTTTCACGTTCCTCCTCGAAACCCCTGCAGTGACTGAATCATTGGGGGCTGGGGAACATGGACCAGAGACGATGCCCGAGCATATTCGAACAGCGATAACCCATGGCGGGCTCGCTACCGTTCTTCCCGCCGGCACCAAACTGCACCGCGCCCGTGTCCATGACGCAACCATCCGTCCCACCCTTGCAACAGAGCTGGGCACGAGCCCCATCGAGTACGCACGAGCGAATCGAATGACCCCAGAAGGCATACCTGCGTTCTACGGCGCAAGCACCGCCGCCGGCGCGGAAGCCGAAGTTGGCTACGCCTCAACCGGTCTCATCACGCTCGGCACTTTCGAGACGTCTCAGGACCTTCCGATCATCGACCTTACAGACGTGGGTCCACCTCCGTCACTGTTCGATGGCAGTCGACGGCATTTACGTGCATCGTTTATGTTCCTGCGTGCATTCATTGATGATGTCAGTCGCCCTATCAAAGATGGCGACGAGCATCGTCAATACATCCCCACGCAAATCATCACCGAGTACCTACGCTATGAGTATTCTCATCCGGCCGGACAGGTCATGGGAATCCGTTGGTGTTCAGCGAAAGACACGTCGGTGGTCAACACTGCTCTGTTCATCGAAAACTCAAGTTGCGTCGAGCAGGCTCATGGCTGGAATACGGGCCCTGGTCCCACACTTGGCTTAGTGCCAGAAAGCGTCACTCCGAAGGCCCTTCCGGTTCCGACTGCGACAATCGCTGCCGCGGGGTGATCCGCGGGTGAAACCTCCCTTCCAGGCGTCGCGGGAATTGATCGGACTGTCCTGGCCATGGTCAGCTCAGTCTTCGACTGTGCTCCGCTTGGGCGGACGTCGTGAGCTTCGCACTCGAACAATGCCTGAAGACGTGGGGCGGTCCGTCGCGAGCAACCCGAACTGCTTCGTCAGCCTAAGGCCGTGACACCGCTGTCATCTGCATATCGTTTGCGTCTACGCTCCGGGATCGATTGATCGTGCAATTTCCCAAATTAAGCTGATGACTATGGACCCAGATTAGGCGAAGCCGGCACTGGGCGTGTATCACTTAGACCCTAGTCTCACTAAGGTGGGCATGTAGGGCCGGAGCACATTAGGTGCGGCGATTCACTATCGCGCCGGTCCACCAGGGAGAGATCGTGGGTTCGAGTCCCCGGCCCGCTACTATGGCGAGCTCGTTCAATTGGCAGGACACTCCCTCTCTTCAACTGACCTGGATCGTCGGTTACGTACGGTCCCATCCAGTTGAGGTCGGGCTTGTCAGGTGGGTTACGTTCAGTTCTATTCGCGTGCCGCCGCTAAGCTTTGCCACCACGGTCCGTTGGCGTTCGGCTAGATGGCTGATGACGGTGAGCGCGGTCCAGTTCGCTCGCTCCGGAACAGAGTCGGCTGCCGGTCCGTACCAGTTGCCCAGGAACTCTAGCGTCAGGTCTACGAGGGCCCGTCCGGCGTGGACGTCCAGCATGTCGGTGGTAATCGTGTATTGGCCGTCGTGCAATGCGGTGTTGCGTAGCGCATACAGCCAGTCGAGGCTCATCTCGAACCGGCCTGCGATGGTTTTGATTCGCTCGGCAAGGGATTCAGGGGCGGCCAGCAGCGCAATCCAAGTCCGCAACCGCGCGCCAGTTTCCCCGCGGAGATTTTCACCTAGGTAAATAACGGCGGTACTGGCAGCGCTAAGTTTCGGTTCCGCGTTTGCGGGATTTGCGAGCACGTCGAGCCAGCGATTGGGGTCATGCAACCTTCCGTTGCCGCCGACTTGAGCCCAATCATTCACCGTCGTGCGGTGGGATTCGACTCTGAGCGCCTCGTTAAGTGCGGCGCGCTTAACGAGTATGGCAGCCTGGGCCTTCGCTCTCTTGGTTTCTAGCGTTGCTCTTCGGTCGTCGGCGGTTGCATCCGCAGTCTCCAGCCGGCGGGAGGTGCGTTCCGCCGCTTGGAGGGCGTGGCGTGCGGCTCTCGTCGTGGCCGTAACGGAGGTGGCCATCTGCTGGTACAGATCAATAGCCTCTTGGCGGGTCGCTTGCAGACTAAGCGCCCGGGCCAAATCGCCTGTACTGGTGGATTTCACCTCCAGTGCTTCCAATGCCGCCCAGCACAACCCTGCGGCCGTCATTGGGGCCTCTGTGACCCGGGCGATATGCGCCGTGCGAAGGCTTTCGCGCAGCGGGGTCGGCCAGCTAGGGGTCAGGGGCTCGGTCGGGCCCGACCCTAGACCGGGCACCGCGAGCCGCAGTGTCCGCCCGGAGCCTAGATCGTGGGCGAGGGTCTCCGGCCGCAGCCGAATTTCCGCAATCCGTTGCCCTGCTACATATTGGTCGAGTAACTCTGATGTCTGGCGTCGGCCCAGGAACGCGGCACCGCCCAAGTCGCAAGCGCGGACCGTGAAGGTCAGCAGCACGTGGCCACCTGCTTGGTTGCCTGACCAATCGCGGCGCGCGGCGGACGCGGCTTCCGCGACGGCGGCGAGAGCCTTCAGCTCCGGCGTGCCGTTGCCCCAACCGGTCACCAGTTGACCAGCGGTGAAACACTCTGGTGCCGCCGTCTGAGGCAATAGTTCTGCCACCCTTTCGAGCCGTGAGGCACCTTCGACGACGACAGCCACCCGGAAGCTCCGTTCCATAGGTAGCAGAACTTCCAACAACCGTTGGGCATCAATCGGTCCCGAGGCCAGGGCGGCACGTACATCGTCGGACAGCTGGGGGTGCCAGCGACCCAGTAAAAGACAAAGTGTGGCAAGCTCCATTGCGAGCCATTCCACAGTGTGCTCAACCGTCCCCGTCCGCCAGGCTCCAATGAACCGACCAGTGATCGCGGTTCGTACATCGATCACGCGGGCTGCTAGATCCGCGGAAAATGCTCGGCAGGCCGCTACGTCCTCCAAGCCAGATTTGCCGCCCACCGTGATATTTCGCAGAGTGCTGATAGCGGCGTCGAATTCGCCTGATGGAAAATCCGGCAGCCTCGATTCGAGTATTTTTGTTGCCGCAGAAACCAGACGCAACGTCGGCGCTGTGAACGGTTGCGGGGTCACTCGGCCTGGCCGCGCCCGGGACTGCAGCGCGGATTGTGCCTGGGCAATCGCGGCGACCGCAGTCTGCGTGCCGACGACGTGTCGGGTGAGCACTGCCTCTGGGGCACAAGCCGTTAGCACGGTCTCGAGCAGGAGTCTCTGATTATCGTTGAGACGGCTTACGTCGCACAGTCGGATCCAATCAGCATGGTCCCGCGCTTTTGACATGTCCGGAACTCTAGAGGCGCACCGGTTGGTCGGATGAGACTGGGGGCTTGATTCTCAGGAACCTGTCCGGATTTGCGTCGAGTTCGCGAACATTCGGCTCTCAAGTTGTACGTACTGCGGACGGAGTGGGGTATGAGCCTTGGTGGATTCGCTCGGAGTGGCATGACCAGGTTGTCGGATGTGTCGATGGACCGTCCTAGAGGATTCATCCGACAGGGGTAACAGCTTGGTTCATCTGAGCTAGTGCGAGGGTGCTATTAGTGTCGCCGTTTGGTATAAGCGACCACGGGTGAATGGGGCTGATGTGAAAAGAATAGTGTCCCAGATGAAACCAAGCGCTGGCGTCCATGTGCGTCAAGTGTTTATTGATCCGTGGCGGACTGTTTGTAGGAACTGCTGCTTCGGGGCGTGTGACTTTCCTCCGTGCGGAGACGATGACGGCTGAGCGCTGGCCGGGCAGTGCCGACGACTGCCAGTACTTCAGTATTGGGGTAGATGCGCCGAGAGCCAAGTCAGGTAATGCGATTTTTATGCGCTTCGGCTACTCCCGATCCGTTCCCCCACACGCGGGGGTTACCCGGTGCACCTGCCCCACACCAGCCGAGCTAGGCAATGATTTTTGAGGCGACGCCCGGTACTCCTCGGAAACCGTGAGGAGTACTGGGCATCGGATCAAGCTTGGTTGGCGTCCTCGAATTCAATTTTTGGAATGGTTCGGTAGACGGCTAGTGGGACGAGTGAAAACCCGGGAGCCTGCGGCAACTGAAGAAACCCTGTTCCTCCCATTTCTTTAAGAACTTCATTAGTGAACGAGACGAACTTCCCTCTGTGGAGAACTCCTTCGTCGCCGAACAAATCAGATTTCGTTGCATCGCTGTCGGAAACTCTTGCGTGATGTCCGATTGTTCCTACGATCGTCCATTCTTGCAGGTCAAGACCGTACTGGCCGAAAAGTGTTTCGGGTTCCGCATCTAGGTATTGCCTCCCTTCCTGCAGTCGGACTGAAATTACGGGACCGCTCACTCCAGCTGGACTGACGCTCATCGAAACACCTTCGGGGTAGATTCCTCTCATGACTTTGACCATAGATCGCATATCAGACGTATCTAGGTCACTGATTGCACCTTTTGGTATATCGGGAATTGAGTCTTCAAGATTTACTACGGTAATTGATGGTTCATTTTTACTTCGTGTATTTTGGTTTTTATTTTCTCGATTTGGTGTTTGTTTTTTTGTTTCGCCATTGCCCAGGCCGTTGATTCCAGCTGCGGCGGTTGCGATGCCAGTCATAACACGGGCAAAGAAACGAGGGTCTATTAGTCGAGCGTCAGAAGTAATTCTTACCAGAGATCCAGGGGTGAATTGCTTTGCTATCTCTCCGCTTTCAAAAGCATCTTGATTAGATGCTAATTCTGATATATCGACCAGGAATCCTTCTGCTTCGAGAGCCTCTTCGAGGGACGGAAAAATGGCATCGGTAATGCTCTTTTTCTCAACTACGTCAGACCCTCGCTCGCGAGCGAGGTAAGCAAGTCTGCTCGACCCTATCTGCATTTTGTTTCCTGAGGAATGTGTCTCCTCGGTTGATTCTGGGATGCCTTCGAAAAGTTGACTGGCAAGACCCTTCACTTTTTCTGGATCTACATATAAGTACTCGCGAAGAAATGTCATTTATCAGCTTCCTGTGGTTTTGAAAGGTGTACGAACGCGGCGATAGGGTAAATCGGTAGTAAATATACGCGCCTTGTATGGGTTCTATCACCGGAACGGCCGGAATTTGTTTCGGTGCGCGGGCGTGCCCATGGGGCTAGCTCCTGCACGCCAGCTACCGAGAAGAATGCCCAGGTTGTTCCCGAATTTTCTGCGGCTGTCGCATATCTTGGCGAGAAGCGGGCGACATCATTTTCCAGTAAGAAATTAAATGTGTAGCTACCTACGTAGACGGGTGTCCCTTTCATGCCGGTGCAGTATCCGCTGGTTACCGCGCCAGGTAGAACAATTCCGCCCTTCCCATCGACGTAGGTCCCTTTTTTGCAGGTCGCGCTGAGCCAGTCTTCGATCGTCGAGGACTTTGCAGTTGTAGACCCAGCTGAGTCGCCGTCGCGGACAGCAAGCGCAATCCCTACTGCGCCAACGAGGATGACCCCAGCGGCTGCGATCGACGCCCAGATCAAAGTTTTGCTAGCGCGCCGGGGTGTCTCTCCGGCGGCTCGGTAGGAACTCGGCGCCCACTGTTGTCCGTACTGCGGTGCGGATGGTTGTGGTTGGCCGTACTGGGGTTGTCCGTACTGCGGTGCCGATTGCTGCATCGAAGAATTTGGATATTGAGGTTCGGGAGCAGAATTGCTCGGCAAGTCCGAAGCAATCTCGCCGTCTCGAACCCAAAAGTATTGAAAGTTCGATCCTTGAGGGTTGGAGTCATCGCGAAGCGGCATAGGGTTACTCATTTCCGCCAAAAGGGATTAGTCGATCCTGTGCACAATACACATCGCGTTCCCCGCAATTTGTTTACTCATGTGTGGGCGAGGGGCCACTTGAGTAAAGCAAACAGCCACCGATAACCGCCCCTTATGTCAGGTAGAAGTTCTCGACGTTTATGCAAGAAGTTGCCCCCATCGAAGTAGTTCCAGTGCGATGCTGGCGACTCCGACTACATCGACGTGAGCTTGTTCGAGAACTAGCGGAACGGAGTTTCCGATCGGTGCACGTTCGCTAATGTGGAGCCGTAGCCGAAACGAGAAAGCAGTGATTTCACCGCGATGTAGTTCTCATACTGATTTGGACCCGGCCCAACCCACACTCCGGTCACTGCTTCGGCATCCAAGTGAAGCTCTCGATAGGGGACTAGGCCGGCCGGATTAGAACGGAACTCAGGAAGGTCAAAGAATCCAGGCTCGACGAACCGCCATTCCTCTTCCTCCTTGAACCCCACCTGTTTGACGCTGGCAGCGATGAAGGCCAGAGCTTGAACCGTCGTGCGTACCTGGTATTGACCGGATCGGGCCTTGAAGCTGAAAACTTCCTGCTCAACCACAAGTTTTGCAGCCCACTCGAGATCGCCGTCGAATTCACTCCTCTTGTACTGCACTTTATGGAGACCGAGGCCAGCCTGGTGTACGGCGGAGTTGTCCGAGCGAGGAAACCTGCTGGGATCGAACCCGATCGAGAACCCTCCGACGCCACTGCCGTAGGCGCGCCACTGACTGAGCATGTCAGGCTTTTCCGAGAACGAAATCGTGTAGCAGTGAAGAAAGAAGTCGTATTTCTTGTCGATGATCTCATCGATCGTGGTGCACACATTGCGAAGGAACTTCTTTTTTGCGGCCAGATTCGTAACCTTCGCTGCGTTCAAAATGCTTGTCTTACTTGTGAGTACGTTCTCGATATACTTCTTGACCATCTCAAGGCCATGCACGAGTTCGCGATGATCGTTGAGGAACTGTGCTGCTGACGCCCACAGCACGGGATGATATTCCCTGGGGTCGGGAGCTGTGACTGTAGCGGGCGGGGACGTCGTGCCCGTGGCGTTGGCAGGTTTTTCGTCGGGAGCCGCGGAAGCCTCTTCGCCGACAGATGTATCCGCGTCGCCGGAAACACCAGAGGGGGCTTTCGCAGCGGGGGCACCAGGCGCTGTAGGCGACTTCCCGGCGTTCTTTAGGATGCCGATCACACCCGCGGCATCTGTGTAGTGCCACAGGGTTTCAGGAAGGGCTACAGCTTTCAGAGGCATCGTCACGCCTGTAAGTCCACCATGACGAGAATATCAATCTGATCTGGGTTCAATCATGACGATCCGACACTGTTGCTTAGTATGCAGATTGCATCGGCATACATCGACATGTGTTCCCCGGTCGAGCGAAACTGCTCCAGCATCCCGGCATCGTGCCGACGGGATTCGAGTGTGGTTCGGCCTCGTAGATGACCATGAGTGCGACGCGATCGACCCGTCCAATGCCGAAGCCATCATGGGTATTGTGCGCTCTCGCAGCGGCGGGGTGGTTGTCGGGTAAGTCGCGGATGAACGGGCAGTGGCACACACATTTCGTCATTGGTGGAGCGTCGGTAGTCACCATCGGCGCCCCAGGGAATCAGCCCTCGTGGTGCTACCCGCCACCGAATGATCCCTGAAACTATGTTGGTGAGGTAGGTCATTCGGTTTAAACCGGCTTCCGGTGACAGGGCGGAGCGTCCCTTTTGGGGCAGGCGAGGATAGGCGTGGTCTCGACCAATGCGTCGAGAGACTTTCGATTGTCAACCAACTCCGCATCGAGCGCCCGAATTCTCTTGGCCAGCCGCACGGCCTCCGCTCGGCACGTTGCAGAGGTGGCGTCCTCAGACCGAGCACGCAAGGTTGCGATCGCCTTTATCTGACTGTATGCCACCGATTTTCGTGCATCTACACCAAGTTCGACGGTTCGAACCGAAGCCGTCAACGCATTGACCGCGCGCGTCCGTTCACACGTCATCTGTTCGCGCGCGACCACGAGAGATGCGCATCGCCACTCGCGATCCGTCCGCACGTGGTCGGCGCAGTCGATCGATGTCGACGGACAGAACTGACCGGGCGATGCGGGCGGCGTCGAGATCGTAGGTCTTACCGATTCCTCTCCGATCCGCCGAACCCATCACGGAGGGTTCGGCTACTGGGAATCCCGCCGCGAGAACGCGGTCGGAGAGTCCGGCGCCGTAGGAGCCGATGCCTTCGATGACGACGAGGGCGGCTTGTTGACCTGCTCTGTGTGTAATCCACGTGCGGGCCCGCTCGAGACCCGCTGGGCTTGCTGGAAAACTTGTCTTGTCCGTCCGCGGCACCGGTTACAGCGGCCACAACACACAGCGCATGGGCGGCAGCGTGGGTATCTACACCGATGACGATCTCGTAGTTATCTGCGACGATAGGCATAGCGACGGATGTCCTTTCCGAAGGGCGACGTCGTTGTCGGCGTCGGCCCGGAAAGAGCACTTCGAGGCAGGCCTGTAATGGGCCACGACCTCGCGGCAACGGGGTCGGGCAGGCTTGAAGATCAAGCCACCGAAGCAAGACCGGACCGGCGTCGCCGCCACAACAGAGTGGACAAACCCCGGCCAGTGCATCCGAAAAGGAGCAAAGCGATTCATGAGTCACACGGCGTTGCAGCGACGACACCTATCCTGCCAGCCAGCCCCGGGCCGGCCACTACAAACACTTACATGCGATTCAGTTCGCCTGCAAGGTCGTCGGGCAACCACGATCAACTCAACGGAAAGAGCCTGCGAAAAACACCCGGGCGATCCGGACGCCGATCTGCGGAAGTGGTTGCGAGACTACGCCAAATCCAACCAGCGAAAAGGGTTCCGGCGGGCCTGGGCGGACCTGCGCGCCGCCGGCTGAGTGATCAACAAGAAGAAGGTTCAACGTCTCTGGCGCGAGGAAGGATTGCGGGTGAAGGTCCGCAAAATCCGTAAACGAGCCGGCGCTCGACCACGCCGATCATCGAGGCAGACGCGCCGAAAGACTTGTGGGCGATCGTCTTCCAGTTCGACTCGACCACCGACGGACGGGAGGAAATTCTTTGGTCGCGTCAATGGTCGACGAACACACCCGCTAGTGGGTGCTCAACATCGTCGAGAGATCCATCCCGGCAGAGGATCTCGTCACAGCCTTGGAGAAGGCGTTCGCACTCTGGGGCGGCCCACCGCAAGTGCTGCGGTGCGACAAGGGGCCCGAGTTCATCTCCGAGGCGCTCAGGATGTTCTGCGAGGATCACGTCGGTATCGGCTACGTTGTCCGTAATGATTTATGAACGCGTCAGATACTGAGGAGAATTCGTTTGCGGCCACCAAATGATGCCATGCCAACGGCTTACAGAGCACTCGTTAATCCGTCTCCTGCTCTCGTTGTTTAGTTCGCATATCGCCGAATTTCCAGAGTCCGCTGCCGTAGAGGACAGCTGTTCCGTCGATTTCGGTCCACGGTCCGATAAGGCCAGGATCATGGGAATACGCGTTATGCAGTTGCTTTTCTCCCAGCCTGCCGAAGATGACCGACCAGTTGTTGACTGCGAGTACCTCGGTGAGCCAGTCCTGTCGGACGAGTAGAGCGGCGTGATTTTGATCGGTTGTGTCGACGTATCTTGCTGCGACTTGCGACTGGGCATCTAGCCATGTTCGGGTGCCGGATTTCCACCTCAGCCGGCCGTTTTCGAAGAGTTCGAGTGCGGGCATCCATGCCGTTACTGTTTCGTCAATCGAGCAGTCAAGTATTACTGATTCCCAGGTGTACTCGTTCCATGTTGGATAGACCGGGTGCGGGAACCTCGGCTGTGCTCCGCTAGGTGATTCCCATTTTTGGGGATACTCGGTAGCAGCAAGGGCCCAGGGCATCTCGCCGAGGTACACGGAAGATGTCGGGCTGAGTCCTTCAGGCATCCATCGACCCATAAGGCTCTTCTCAGAAAGGTGTTTGAAGACATCGGCCGTGTGATTTTTTCGGACGAGCCAGCTGTAGATGTGACTCCATTGGTCTCGTCGAGGACGTTCGGAGTACTCACCGCTACGTGGGTCCTGCTCTGGCCAACCGTGGGTGGCGTGAAGGGCAACCCATTCGACGCCCTCGAAATCGGTGTACCTCACGAGGGACTGCATGCTTTGGACGTCGTTTAGGCAGACTGTCCATGTCTCGTCGACCGGAGGGTCGGTCAGACGGTAGGAGGGACCGATTGTAGGCCACCAAGCGGAACTGTCATCGCGCTCGAACGTAGGACCAAATTTAGTCTTGCTGGAGGCGATAGAAAGAAGCTGCGCGGGTGGGAGGGTGGGGTCGAGGTCACGCTGGAGGAGCTGCCAAGGCCCCCGATAGAGTGTTTCGGGCTCCCCCCATCGCGGGTGAGGGTGGTAATTGTCAGCAAGCCTAGCGAGTAGTTCGTACAACGCGATCCATTGGTATTTCTTTCCGAATCGCTCGGGCTTATGCGCGTCGCGTCCGTGACTGGGTACCGAGCTGTCGAATCTTTCGAATAGTTCGGGGGTCCAGCCCAGAGCCAACACACGTTCGAATATCCACGATCGTGCGAGTGTCGTCGGGAAATGGGATGATTCGACAGCAGCGTTGTGAGGCGGGGCGATATCGGTCTCGTGCTCCTTCATCGAGGCAGGATCCTCAACGGTGTCGGCCGTGCCGAGGGTGCGTAAGCGTTGGAGGACGTCTTCCAGCGGTTCCTCTGGTTCCTCGGACGGATACGGCGTGTCGAGTGGGTGGAAACTGAAGAACCGAACGTCAGAGTCGATGATTTTGACTCCGAAATCGCCCTGGCCTCCGACCGAGTGCAGAACCGATTCGAAGCCGGTCCGTTCTTTGGGGGCACCGCGTACTCCGTATCGGTTGAACAGCTCCTTCATCGGAGGAACATCGAGGCATAGTGATGTACGTGGTTGTGATGGTAGGAGGCCTGCTTCGTCCTGTTCGAGTACCTGATTCCGCACGCACCATTCGATAGTGCTCCTGATGGTGTCGCGTGTGAGGATGTAGGGAGTGTTGCGGCGTTCTGCGTCAACGGTCGCCATGACGCGCACTACCCGTTCGACACCATCAGGATCAGCAAGCCCTCCAGCGACCGCCGCTCCATAGGCAATGGAGCACAGTCGATCGAAAATGTAGGCGTCGTTGACCTCTGCGAACATCAAGAAGAGATCGATAAGAACCGCAAGCCGGTAGGCAAAAAGGCGTGCTAGCGACTTTGTGATGTGGTCGCGCATGGGTCGATGTGGTGTCCCGAGCATCCACACCAAGGGGATGGAAGCTCGTAGAACCGACTCGTCGTCGTACGAACGATGGTTTTCGTTGGAAGCCCATCGGATGATCCGCCCCAACGGCCCTTTACCCATCCCGTCGTAAAGAGCTATGCCCCAGGTACTGTCGCGCCTCGCCATACTCAGACCGATTAGGTGCTGATGGAGGTAGGTTCCGTCGAGCAGTGCGATATCTCGGACAGCTAGGTTGACCAGTACTTGTGCAGCAGCTTCGCCGCATCTGTGTGAAGCGGATCGGGTCTGCTCAAGAAGATGAACAGAATATGTAGTGATTGCTTCTGCGCGACGTGCAGGAAGGCTGTGCAGAAACGCTAGTTGCCACTGCTCAAGAGTTGCGGGATCTAAATTCCAGGCTGTTACGGTTAATAGTTCGGACTCGTATCGCTCGGGAAGGATCACTGACAATGCTTCGATAACACCCGCGGAGGAGCCTAGGATCCGTTTATGCAAGGGATAGCCATCAGAAAGGCTGTCCGCTAACTGTGCGATGCCTGAGACCGTTGGTAGCAGTTCGTCTGCGATCATGTAATCGGCGAAGCGTTGGTAGGTGAAGCGCACGACTTCTACCGGGTCGACTTTGCCTTTCTTGCGGCGGTACACGATGTCAAGCGTCAGCAGTCCCTCGGACAACAACTGAGCGAATAACGTTCGTGGCCAAGCATGAAGATGAGGCGCGCGACGATCAATTCGATTTTTCGCCTTGTCGCGGCGGAGCGATTCTCGTTCAGATCTCGCGAGTTTGCGAGCCAAATCTTTAACACATTCCTGCACTAGATGGTCGCCCTCGTCCAGGCTGAGATTGTTGCAAACCGCTCGGTTAACCGAGCTGAGGTAATGATCGAACAGCGAACTAATGTGAATTGTCCCGTACTCAGTTGGTGGTACCTGTCCGGATGCAAGCGATTGGCAATACAACTTCAAGAACAGAGGATTGGCCATCTCGTCGCTGATCAGCGGTAGGTGCGGCGCTGGCAGGTTATAATACTCAAAGAACTTATCCGCAGCTACCTCTTCCATTCCGGCAAAACCCTGATGATCGACGCGCTGAAATGTCGCCGCGGTTTCGCTGAGCGCAAAGTCAATGTAAGTAGAGCGAATGGACACGCACAGAACTATCCATGGTGAGTGATGTCTGAGTTCAGCCCGGATCGTTGCGAGTTCACTACGCCACTGCCGCGGGTCATCGGCTTCGTTGATCGCGTCGATGAACAGAACAAATGGGCAGCCGTAGGCTTCGCCGGCGGCTGCCATCGCCTGCAACATCGCGCTCCAGCCGCGCACACCGACGCCGAGCGACTCCGCGACCTCCTTGAGTGGTTGTCTACCTGACAATTGTCCACCAAGGATCAGAGCGGAGGGCTGTCCTGCTGCGATTAGCCTGTATGCCGTATCGACGAGGAGGTGGGTCTTTCCCTGACCGGCCTCGCCGACAACTAGCAAGTTCCGCTCACGCGCGATAAGTGCGGTTGGCGAATCGAGGAAGTCCTCGATTTCATTAATGCGGCGCAATAATTGTTTAGCGAGCTTCCGCCCGGAGACGGCCGGTGGATCAGAGCCAGGGGAAAAAACTTCCGCATTGACTGCGTCTACGCATTTTGTAAGTGCGTCGTTCAAGCCGTCAGGTATAGCTGTTCCCGCTCGTCGTACATATTCGGTCAGCATGAAGCGGAAGTGGCTCACTGCGGAAGACGTATCAGGGTTTATCCGGCGAGATGACGAGGGGTCAAGTAGCGAATTCGAGCCTATGTTGAATTCAGTCAGAAGCGATTCGAGTCTCTCGCGGAATGAGTCGGCGCGTGCCAAAGCTTCGATTGATGACCATATAGGTGTCTCGATGTTTAGATCGTCAGAATAGCGCGGCCCCGCCGCGGCGCGGGCGGTGTCGACCCGCCCCTTGCACCACGATAGTGAGAGCACGTCGGAATCCCAAAAAAACCAGGCTCGGCCCCGGTTCTCGGGGGTATTCAATCGTTGAAGGATGTCTCCGCCGGACCACAGATATATTTCTATCCGTCCCGCACCAGGAATTCTGGTGTTTCGATTGTCACGCCAATCTTCGAATTTTTGTCGGGCAGATTTTCCGGTCACCAGTCCTTTATTTTTTGGTTCCACATCAGGAAGGTCAAAGGGGATGCAGAAGGTCAATTTCTTGCAGTTCGGCCTTTCCTTGGTAACTGTCTTGAGGGATTCGTCTGCTGCTTTTAGGAAATTATCGATAGTGAAGATGTATTTGACCTGCCAGCCCCATTCGGTGCGATCCTTGAGGCGCACGTACCACTCGTAGCCCCGGTCGGGGTTTCCGAGCTTCCATAGTGCCGCCTCGGCTGGCGTGGCATCGCGTAGCTGATAGCAGAGCTCTTCGAATGCGTTGTCCTGAGATCCGTTCCAGGGTCGGATGGATTTGAGACTCTCGAGATCGAGCATCAGAGCTCACCTGCACCCTTGTTGTCGTCTCTTGCTGCATTCGCAGTTCGTAGTTGATGAGTGTTGGCGCTCATACGTGGACTCTACTGGGGTGGACCGCGGCTGCCGAGGCTGAGTCCTAGGGAAAGCCACGTGTCGACGGCAGGTCAAACAATCTGAATGTCCACAGCCCTCGCCGGCTTGAAGAGGCTGCCCTCAAGGTCAACAACCGCCCAAGGAAGATCTTCGACCGGGAGACCCCGGCTGAGTGATTCGCTAGGCTTGTCGGGACTCATCGATTATCTCAGTGTTGCGACGACTGTTGGAGCTTGCCCCGGCCCAATGGGCACAGATGAGATTGACATGCTCGCTCAGACAGGCGAGCTTCTGATTTTCGACAAGGCGGGCAGGCGGGTGTATGGAATAACAATATCTTTAGGAAAAACTCGGGGCACAAAGTCTCCGGAAATTTTGGGCGATTCAGTAGACCGTAGAACCGTGAGTTTGGAACGCATGACGTTCGATCTATTTTTTGATTTTGCGGCGCTCACACCGTTGGCGGTGAGTTCGCACATTCGGTCATTTGACCCGCATCATGGTTCAGTTTCGCTCTGTGCCAACATCGCTTCGTGACGACATTAGCTGGCACGGAGCCACTGACAGACGCTTCCTCCCCCGCCCAGGAGCCACAGCATGCCGGCGCGCGATGGTGGACCCTCGACATCCACGCGCATTCGCCCGCGTCATTCGACTACGGGGGGATCGACGGTAAGGCTAATAACGAACCCAAGCCATCTTTCAAAGGGTGGATCATGTCGTACATCGACGCGGGAGTCGATGGCATTGTCATCACCGACCACAACTCCCATGCCGGTATCGATTCGGCGCGAGAGGCGCTAGAAGAGCTACGTCGAGATGACCCAAAGCTTTCTTCGTTCGTGATCTTCCCAGGCGTTGAAATCACCGCCAGTGGAGGAACTCATATTCTCGGGATCTTCGACCCAACGTGTGACTCCGAAGTCGTAAACCACGTGCTGATCCTTTGCGAGTACAAAGGCACCCGCGGACACAGTGATCAAACCGCAAACAAGACCGTCGCTGATGTGGCTTCCATTATTCACGCGCAGGGCGGCCTCTGTATCCCAGCCCACGCCGACCAATCTCGTGGCGTCTTCAAGATGGATGAGCGGGAACTGAGTGCCCTTGCCGAGTCCAGTTCCATCATCGCAATCGAGGTCGTGGAGGACTCGAACGTCAGCGAGGCGAATCGACTTGGGTGGGTTCCAGTTCTTGGATCTGACGCGCATCATCTGACGACTGACGGTTGCCCGGCGGGGAACGAGGCGAAAGCACCGGGCACCCACATGACACTCGTTAAAGCAGAGACCCTTGATCTTGAGGGTTTTCGGCTGGCACTGACAGATCCGGCCGAGTCTGTTCGCCGGACCCGGCGCGATTACAGCGACCCGAACAGAATAGAACATGGGTACATCAACCGAATTACAGTCTCCCACAGCAACATAACCGAAAGCTACTGTTTCGGTCCGTGGATGAACTGTCTCATTGGCGGACGCGGGGTCGGCAAGTCAACGCTGATTGAGATGCTCCGGTTGGCGCTCGGGCGTAGCCACGAGTTGACCGGGTCTGTTGCCGAGGATCTGAAACGGTTTCAACCGTCCGCGGAGCCGCGCGAACGCTGGTGGGATGACGAAACTCGAATAGTCGTGGAATACACGAAAAACAACCAACTACTCCGGGTCACGTGGTCGGGAGAAGAGCCGGATAAGTCTGTCCTTGAGCTTCGGAAGGGGAACGACTGGGAAAGACAATCTGGTCGGCCCTTCGATCGCGTCCCAATTCGCGTGTTCAGTCAGAAACAGATCTACGATCTCGCCACATCCCCCCAAAGCTTCCTGACGATCCTCGACGACATGCCAGAAATCCGGAAGAGCGAATGGGATGAGGAGTATGAACTTTTACAACTCAAGTTCAAGGGTGAGCGCAACAAGCTTCGCCAGGTGCTCGCGGAGGCGGAGAAGGCTGACCGGTTACGGGGGCAACTCGAAGAAGTCCGAGGCCGGCTGCAACATCTAGCCGAACTCCGGGCGACCGAGGAGTACCAAGAGCTCATTGCAACTGAGGCTCGTATCAGCGATGCCGCGACTTATGAGCAGCAGGCCGAGAGTGTCGAGCAGAGTATCGTCAATCACGCCGGTTCGCTGCGCGATCTCATGACCAATGCCCTTCAGATATCCGACTACAAAGACAGAGCGGCATCGTTCACCACAGCCGCAAGTCTCCTTGAGCAGGCGGGTGCTGCACTGCAGACCGCGCGCATCGGATGGGAGACACGCGCGGCCGATACGGTATGGCGGAAACGAGTAGAACAGCTCAACGCCTGGTTAGCTGAGCAAGGCAATGCCTCGAGTATGTCGGCTGAGCAGCTGCACGACGATCGGCAGAGGGAAATTGAGCTCAAAGCCGAACTGCGCGAGGTTGAAAACTCTGAGCAGCGAGGCCTGGAACAGCAGGTCGTGATCGATCAACTCATGGAGAAACTCATTTCGATGAGGAGTGAGCTCTTCGCCCATCGGCGGACGTACACGAAAGGACTGGGAGATGCTGGTTCGCTGACTCGGGTCGATGCCCACCAACAAGGTGACATCGCGAGTATCGGAGACCAACTGCGCGCTCTCCTCAACTTCCCGGACTCTTTCGAGTCGGCGTTCGGCAAGGACGGCATCGCCGCGTCTCTGCTCAGAGAGCAGCCGAAGAATCCGCAGTTTCACACAGAGGTGCAGAGGTTCAAGCAAGCCCTTATAGAGCTGGTTCGAGATGGCGTCGACTCTGCGATCGGGCGAGAGTTAAAGGTGGACGGCCGTTTCTACAATCGCCTGTCCAACGCTGACAGCTTCGATCTGATCACCAACATCATGCTTTGGTTCCCAGAGGACCTCGTCGTAGTCCTTTACCGGCCAACAGAGGGGAGCAATATGACTCCTGTCGACCATGGATCTCCTGGTCAGAAAACAGCGGCACTGCTTACCGTCATCCTTCAGATGGGAACTGATCCGCTCCTACTCGACCAACCGGAGGATGATCTCGAGAACAAGCTCGTCAGACGTCTCGCCGTCGAAACATTGAAGAACATCAAAACTCGCCGACAACTTCTCGTATCCACCCACAATGCCAACATCGTCGTCACATCAGCTGCTGAGAACATACTCTCGCTCCAACACGGAGATGCCTTGCCTCGAATCGAAGCAGAGGGCACGCTCCAGTCAGCGGCTGTTAAAGCCAACGTATGCGAGATTCTCGAAGGTGGCGAAGACGCCATCAAGACTCGGTACCGCCGACTGATCGGCCCCATCTCGATGTGAGCGACGGTGCTGCGGCAATGGCACCCCTTCGCGGGCGAGGTTGTGTATCTGCTCGCCGGTGGGGAACGGTGAATAACGGCGGCACCCGCGGACCGGCGAAACCTGAGTCCTTTAGGCATTCTAGATAGGGCGGATCAGTCATCGAGTCGCCGCCGTCGGCGAGGATGTCGATAGGTACAACGGCACCGGGAACTGTGGCCTTCAACGGGATGTTCGGACGATGAACGCGCATGCGGCAGAGCGTGGGCGGCGGTACCGCATCGTGGCTTCTGTGTAACCGCGATAAAGTCTGTGCATGTCCACCGCTGAAGTTCGGAGAAGCCCCCGGTGAAACCTCCCGCAAAGGCGCCGTTGGCCATTGTTATCGACACCAACTGCTGGGAGAAGGGGCATTTCAACCGTGGCAGACTCGATGGCCTAGCGAAGCAGACAGGTAAGAAGGGCATCGAGGTCTGGGTGCCGGGGCAAGTTGTTGTGGAGTGGGCGCGGCACTCCGCAGATGACGTGTTGCAAAGTAATAGCTACCTAGGCCGGCTGTACAAGGCAGGTCTGTTGCCCGACAAGCCTGACAAACTCCCGGAAGGCGCTGTCTGGCTTGAGTCTGAGCTACGCGGAAACATCGACAAGATCGACAATGTCCGGATTTTGCGCGAACGGGGGGAGTCGGCGACCGCCGCGATCCGTGACCAGATCCTTGGTACGGGTCCGGGCTCGGTCATAAAGGGTGTCCGGACCGGCGCAGTGGACTCGGCGATGGTCCGTGACGTCGCGGCCGAAGCCGGCAGTCTGGATCGTGTGGTCTTTATGACCAACAACAAGAAGGATTTCGAAGACGCTGCAAAGAGTCTCGGGTACGAGTCCGTGGTGATCCACCCCCCTGGCGAAATCAACGCCTTTCTAGCGAAGTTCCCTTTGCTAGCAGAGCCGGCTCCTCCCGCGATGGAGCCAGAGCCAGACCTTGTCGCTGTTGCGTCTCTCTTGGGCTCGTATTTTGTGTCTCTGGAGCGTGAGGCAAGGACCTTCGAGTTTCCGGACCCGCCGTTGCTTGATCCCTGGCTTGATGTCTTCGACCTGGACCTGGAGGCGGGGCTGTTCGACGATCTCGATGTGACCACGGCAACTGAGATTCGGTTGACTCCTCGAGTCACGGTTATCGGAATCTGGAATGTCGAAGTGCTCGAATCCACCGTTGACGAGCATGAGCGGTCAGTGATTAGGCTCGAGTTCAAACTGGCGCTCTGCGGCGATGTTGGGGTCGATGGCTACGACCTCGATAATGACGGCTCGATCGTGATGCAGAACGACACCGTGTTCGACGCACTGATCGTTGTTCCCTTCGTCGTCGAGATAGCGGACGACGAAGTCATTCTCGTCCCTCCTGAACAGTCTGATCTGGCAGAGGTTTCACGACCCAAATCTCGGTTTGGAACAGCGGAGGATGCCCTCGACTGGTTGATTGACGTGCTCTCGGCGTCTACCGGAGTCGTAGGGGTTCCGGAATCAGATGGGTTTGTCGGAAAGCCTGTAGTTCTCCAGGGTGTCCGAACAGTCTCGGTGGACGCATCCGAGTCGCAGGACGAGGGTTGGGAAGCTGACTTCGATCTGGGTGATGACGGCTTCGTGACAATCGGGTGTGCATACGACCCGGGGGCTCGCGCGTGGCTTGGTAGCGATTCATTCCACGTCCTCCCGCCGTTTGTCATTACGGCGGGCGGGAGGGAAGCTGAGCGCGCTGAACACTGTCGCGCGGTCGGTAACATCTGGCGATATCTCATGGTGGGAGATACAAGCACTCCCGTGACGGTGGGCTGACGGATTGGCGTTGGACGGATTTCGATTGTCTGACAATCGTCAAATCTCGAGTCTGATCGCCCAGTCGAAAGTTTGAACTGTCACTTGAAATGACGCCGATCCGGCGTATTAGGCTCTCGTGCAAGGCTATTCAAGAGTGGCGCCTTCGTTCGGCCCGGCCACCTACGGGCCCGCTCTGCCAGGGAATATGTCCGTGTAGATCTCAGAGACCATGTCCCGCTACGAGGACGGGGTTGAACCGACCGAAGCGACGATCCAGTCAGGGAACGACGAATCAGTTCGATTTGCTCGCCGGGGTCCACCTGACACTTAGACTGGTTCACAACATCGAACGATGGCTGCTGATGCGGTTGTGATCGTCGCAGTAGGATCTGTTGAATGGTCAGGTGGCTTGTCGACCTGGATTCCAAGCCGCCCTGGTCTGTCGGAGAGTCGCCGTATCGTGTCGGCATGGTGGTTGTATTAGCTGATCGTCCGGTTGACTTCAGTTACGACTTGATCGGGCTAGCGTGCCCTGGCTGTTCCTCCCGGGTAGAGTTTTCATTCGCCAAATACTGTGAGGGCTCGACTATTCAATGTCCTGCCTGTCGACGTGGGGTCACATCACAAGACCCGCTCGAGATGCTGCTGGTTGATCCAGACGATCCAGTGTTGGATACCAAGAGGGTTGACGAGTTTGCGTGGTACCACACGACTACTCGTGAGTCGTGGCCGCCGAAAGGGCGTGGGCCGTCTGACGATGCGTTGCATCTGGGGACGTACGAGGCGGCGATCGAGAATATGGTTCGAGGGATGGCTGATCAGTCACGCGCTGATGAGCAGTTCTACCTCAATCGAGTGCGGATTCGGGTCGATGCTGATCGTGTAGTCGACAGGGTAGTAACCGATCCAGGCGCTGCGTTCACGGGGCGTGTGCCTTTGTCTGATGTCCGTGGGCGCGGTCGAGAGTTAGATGACACTGACAGTGAGCTCCTTGTGCTGCGGTATCTCAACAAGCACGAACATCGCGGAAGAATCTCGTTGGCGGTCGATCCTGTGGTGGTCGTCGAGGTCCAGACGATCCCAGTGCCACGCGACCGTGTCGCCAATGCGGAAGCCGTTGATGCTCAGCGCGTTTACGAGAATACGAGTAGTGAAATCGATGCGGAATGGCCTGACCCGGAGAGGCGTCGGTCTCTCGATTTGATGCTTGATCTCAAGCTTGATTGGGACGACCCGTTCATTCAGGCAGTTAACCAGCTTGAGAAGCGATCAAGGGCAGCTCGTATTCAGTACTGGAGTGAATTGCGTCGTTCGTACTTGCCTGGCGTCGGGGATTGCGCATACGACAAGTTCGAAGCGGCGATTGGGTCGATGACCACCTCAGGCAGTGATGAGGTGCATGAGAATTGCCGTGCACTGGCCGGCGCCTTCAACGATTATGCCGGAATGATCACCGCTGCCACGGAGGCGACGAGGGTTGCCACTGGTTTGACGCCGTGCTCGTCGCTCCTACTCAACACGGTCGACGGGTAGCATTGCCTTGCAACGGAATAGAGCCGACTAGCGCGATAGTCTTCCCATATGGATTTGAAGACCGTCCTCGCGGCTACGCGATTCGAACACGAGTGGCTCTCCGATTCTTTTGTGCACGAGACGCAAACGCTCGCTGCCTCCGAAGCAGCTGTTAGGCATCACTATGTTCCGGATTTCTATCTCCGCCGTTGGTGTGTGAACGGCGAACTCAAACCTGTAGTTGTCGACTCCAAGGTCGCTCTCACGCCCCGGCCACCCCGCAGTGTGGCGTTCGAACGAGATTTCTACACGATACCGACAAGCGCACACACGTCAGGAATTCCTCTACGTTGGGTCGAAACACATCTCGCGCGGATCGAGGACAAGTGCTCCAAACACGTCACTGCGCTGGTCGACGGTCCTATCGGCGTTGTCAGCGATTTAGGCATGATGCGGGATATGTCTGTGTTCCTGGGGTTGCAGGTCAGCCGGACAGTGAGGGGACGCCAACGTGCAATGGCCATCGTTTCGGCACCCGATACCGCCAAGCGAAAACTCCTCATCCACCTGAGCCCCTCAGCTACACCCGCCGAGATTGAGCAATCCATGCAGGATCAGCTTCCGGACCATAAGCATGGGGCCATACGAATCATCATCGAAGATATCCGAAATGCTTTGGCTACAAGCATTCTCAATCGACACTGGGCGGTATATGAGACGGCGACCGCTCTCGTGACAAGCGACGAGCCCGTAGTCATGGTTGCCGGGCCGCCGCATCTACGTTCGACGTTCGGTCGTGCCAAGCCGAGCGCAGTTCTGATCTACCCGCTATCCCCTGGTCGACTGCTGGTCATGCGCCGCACCGATCTCAAAGAAGCCCAGAATTTTGTACTCAACGAGGCTGATACCAGGTCAGTCAACTGCGAGATCCTCGCTACGGCTTCCCGAGTTGCTTTCGAACGCCCCACCGATGTCATCGCTGAAAACCTCCCGGTCCCATCCGGGCCCCCGCTTGTCGAACCTGACTACGAGCACCTCAGCGACGACGACGCAATTGTGATGATGCTGGGCGCGGCAGTGCCGCCGAACCGGTGGATGAGCGCAGACGACATTCCTCCGTGGCCAGTGACTAGGTGGTACGACGTTGACCCTAACCGCGACCCTAGTTCTAGCCGAGGTAGATAATCTAACAAGTTACCAAGTGCCCCAAAGTATTCGACCAAACCAACCTCACCAGATTCTGGAGCCATGGACCACACACATGACCGGTTCGAAAAGATCTTGAGCGCTTTCGCATTTGTGATCAGAAACGAAACGTATGCGGTAAATTTCTCTGCTCTCAACCTGCAAAAGGAGTTAGACCGAGGATTCGAGTGCGCGGATCACACCATCATGTGGGAGTCCGTCTCGAGTATCCTCACGCACTCGGCAAATCTCTCGAAGATCTTCTGGCCTCAACTAGGACAGGGACTGTCGCCCGCAGCCCGCGACGAGATGCGAGTACGTGGAGTCGCCTTGCGATCGGTTTTCGAAACGCAGGACGGTTCCCCATTGCGAGATCGCGCCGTGATGAACCGATTTGAACATCTCGACGAAGACATACACAGCATGGCGGTCCCTGACGATGCCGTCCTGGTCGATCAATTCATCGGGACTACTGCCCAACTCCGCGAGCTTTTCGATAGGTACGTATGGAGAAGCTTCGACTACGAAACAGGAATCGTGACCGTGGGGACGAAGACCGTTGCGCTGACACCCCTGATCGCCGAAAGCGATCGAATTTACTACCGGTGGCGTGAACTCCACCAACTTCGTCCCACCGCCAGGGTCTAGGAACTCCGCTCGGTTTGACCGTCTGATCGGAAAGGTCCGGCCCGCAGCAACCGGGCCGGACCTTTCCAGTTTGCGTGGTCCAGAAAGGCCCCTCACCGGACGGTGTGGGGCCTTTTCGGGTTCTGTGGTGGGTTGGTTGGGCATGAGGTCCGGAAGCGGCTGGGAGACCCATTCGCCGGATCGAACAGCAGACAGCGGTATCGCGCCGCTGCTCGGCTTAGGGTGCGTGGGTGACGACATACGGGGGAGTTGCGCGGCGGGTGCTTCGTGTCGTTTTCGGGGTGGTGTGTGTTCTGACGTTGGTTACCTGCGTCTTGGTGGTGTTCTGTGATCGGTTTGTGCCGTCGTGGCTTGTGTGGGTGGAGACCGTTGTGATTGTGGGGTTGATGGCGGTGTTGGCGTGTGGGGAGCGGCGGGGTTCGCGTTCACGTTGAGTGGGCGGTGGCCTCGGTGTGTGCCGGCGTGTTTGTTTTGTGGCGTTGACCTGGGGCGATGATATGCCCCTGTATGGGCGTGTGGGGGCCGGCGAGTGAGAGGCCGGTGGGGTGTTTTCGCGGTGGTCTGATTGTGGGGACGTTTTTGGTGGGTACTCCGGTTCGACGGTTTCGGATCGGGAGGTGGGGTACACGATGCAGGACGTCAGGCGCGGGATGAGTGATCTCGATCTGGTCGAGGAGCGTGAGCGGTTGGAGAGTCTGGACGAGATGAGTCGCTGTGAGGAGATGAGGCTCGGGATCGTGTTGGACGAGTTGGCCTGTCGACAGTCGCAGGTTGCACCAACTCGCCAAGCCAGTTGTCGTAGAGATGTTGTGGACCGGGTACGAGTGTGACCAGTGTCCAGTTGGTCGGCATAGTGTTGGGTATGCGGCGCTTTCGAACTGGGCTTATCGCGGTGGTTGTGGTTGTGGTTGCGGTTTTTGCGGTCGGAGCAGTGATGGTTTTCCGTGTCCTCGACGGTCGACGTGATCCGGTGGCGTTGCAGTCGGGGGTGGTGGTCGATCGTGCCACTTGTGTGGCACCGGAGGTCCTCGCGGCGGCGATCCCTGCACGGGTGCAGTCTCCGGAACCGTTGTCGGATCCTCTGCCTCCTGCGGGCACGGTTCCTGACAATTTCGAGCCGACATCGGTGGTGGTGTGCCAATTCCTCGAATACACAGACGATTTCAGTGAGGCAGTCCTTTCGCAGACAGTCAGGGCGGGGGACATGACGCACGTGGTGGCCCAGTTGAATCGAGAGTCGCTCGAGTCGCCGTGGTTCGGGGAGTGCCCCACAGCTTCGAGCATTCCCACGCCGGTGGTGTGGTTGGTTGACGCCGCGGGACACGCTGTCAGGGTTGCTTTTCCGGTCGATGGAACATGTCGGCTCCCACTCCCGGAGGCGTACGAGGCGGTAATATATCTCGCGGTGCAAGACGAACGGATCTACCGTCTTCCGTGCACGTTATGACATGCGAATCTCTATCTATGGCCACGAGGATCTGCAGGTGCCAACTTGAAATGGTCCGCTGATCTGTACCCGCAGTGGTTGATGCTCGACTGCGTGTCGGTTCTGCGGCTTGCTCGGGTTCGGGGTCGTATCTATGTTTCCGTCGTAGGAGTAGAAGCCCCAGGGGCGCCCCAAGTGCAAAGATCCAACCAATAGCGCACGGTTTTGATGCCTACCGTCCTCCGGTATACGGGCGGCAGTGTGCGGCACCTATCCTTTCGAGGGCTGCGCACGGACAAAACTCTCGACGAAGTCAAGGTGCCATTATTCGAAGCGGATACAACATAGCGCCAAAATTGTGGCTGCCATTTGACCAGCAAACTCGCGCATTTGAGAACGACGTCGACCGTCCAGGAACGGCGGATCGAGTGACGCCGAAGTAGGTGAATCGATGTTGCAGCGGATGCAACATCCAACCTGGAGCAATTCTCTTGGCGACTTCCGTGCATGCGTGGTTGCTCGGTTTAGGGTGCGTGGGTGATGGCTTGCGGGGGAGGGGCGCGGTGGCGTCGGTGGGTGCTGCTCGGGGTGGGCTTGGTGTTGGTGGTGGGGGCGTTCGGTGCTTTCGCGTTCCTGGGGGTGGGGCGGTCTTCGTATGAGCTGTGTGCAGCCGATTCCGCTGTGGCGTTGGAGGGTGCGTCGAGGGTGTGGCTGCCGGTTGTCGGATCTTCGTGTACTTATGCGCCGTCCGACGACGTGCGCGTGGTGATGGTGGTGTTCGACGGTGCGGCGTCGGCGTTCGCTATCGCCGGGTGGGTGGTGATTGGTGCGGCGTTCTATTCGAGGCGGCGACAACCGCCGCCTGAACCCGAGTGGTCGATGCCGGTTGATCGGGGATAGAGGCGGGTTCTTGTCGCGTGCGTGTGGTGGGTGTCGGTGAGCTGCGCGCTTGGCTAACAGCGGCGGCGATTTAGTCGGTGAGCACCAGGAAGGAAACGTGTGCTTGGCCTGTCCGTGCGAAGGTGGCTTCGTTGATCAGTTCGCTCAGTGCTTGTGCGCCGTAGTTCGCGATCCGTTGGGTGGCGAGTGGTATTCGTCCGCGCGCTGTCACGACTTTTCCGGCGAAATCAATTGTGTCGGTGATGGTGAGGGTTGATTCGTAATCGGATGTGGTGCCGCCGTGGGTGTTGACGATTCTGTCCGCGACGAGGCTGACCGTCTCTTCGGAGAAGGGGAAGCTGGCGACGATTGTGGGAGTGATGTCTGCGGGGTCGCCGCGCGGAACGTACTCGTGTGGTTGCGAACTGAAGGCGATGGCTTGTGATCGGGTGAAGGCGATTGGCGTAGCTCCTCATTGGTTAGTTGTACAGTGCGCATCCCCGGTGCCACCGTCAAGCCTGCTAAGGGGCATCGCGCTCTGTACTCGGGAGTGGTGTGGGTGTCTCGGTGCGCGCTTTGTGTGTTGACCTGGGGTGATGGCATGTCCCCGGGGTGTGTGGGGCGCCGGCGGGTGCCGGCGGGGTGTTCGGGTTGGGTGGTGTGGGGGAGTGGTGCCGGGTCGTGCGGGGGTGTTGTGGGGCTCGTTTTTGGGTGTTTTTGAATGTTGTTGTGTGTCAGTAGGTTTCGGTATTTGGTTGGTGTTGGGTAGGTTTCGCAGGTTGTGCACGATGGTGTTTTTGTGAACCTCGAATGTTGTTGCAGTGGTGCGGGTTTAGGTGTTTCGTGTTTTCGGGTTGTTTTGCGGTTTGGTGGGTGGGGTGTATGATTGGGAGCATGATGATGATGAGGCAGTGGACGCGAGACGGGGCGCTGTTCGTGACCCTTCCCCTCCTCCCCAGCCTCGTTCGGGTGTCGGGTACCGGTTCAGACGTTGCGATGAATTCGATTGGTGAGAACCAAGATTCGGAATTCAGAGGAGCGAAGCGACTCGATAGACGGCAACGGCACCCGACCTACTGCGAGCCGCGCAGCGGCTCCCTGGCGGGGAGCGCAGCGACTCGCTCCCGTCTCCCGACGCGAAGCGTCGGGAGGAGCGCCGCGG